>Ga0210383_10000168_pt1 | contig 67052 bp, 71 predicted proteins | sample IncBWC14OmetaG_FD_160072 | JGI IMG/M metagenome (GOLD analysis project Ga0210383, IMG submission 160072) | Forest soil microbial communities from Barre Woods Harvard Forest LTER site, Petersham, Massachusetts, United States - Inc-BW-C-14-O ...
GCCGTCGGGAGAATGTCAGCCGGCATAGTGATACTGTTGTCGCTGTTGCGATAGACGTTCAGGCCGCTGACATCTTCCGCGAGTTGTCCACCACGCGTAGCTGAAACAGCGGCGGTCGCGATCGAAGTCCATTGACTGAAGGCGTCGGCGACCAGCGCGTCTCCTTGCGGACCTGAAACCGTCGAACTCAGACTGCCCTGGTCGGTGTAGTAGACAATTTCTCCCTGAGACCAGGTCAGCGGCGTCCCTGCAGTTCCCTGGTTAAAGTAGCTGATCCCCGCGATGTAGCGCGGACCGCCAGCTCGCGCCGTGTGCATGCAGGCGAACAGCAACGCAAATACTGAATAGAACCATCTCAGCCGAATCGAGCGCGGACAAAAAGAACTCGCGAACATGCCCTTACTCTTCTTCCGCCGAGCGCAACAAACGAACCAGTTCACGAGGTCTGACACTCGTTCTTCCCCGCAATGGGTCTGCGGTGCCCGGCCGACGTGTCGGTACTCCGATTCGTGCCGGGTCGAGCAGAACCTGGCCATCGGGGCCGATTCTGAAGCGGCCCAGCCGCCCTCGGACCGTGCTGGTCAATCCCAATTTGCTCGGAAGATAGAGAAACAGAAGAACGCGTTCGCCAGGGCGATACCGTTGCCCAGACTCCCATAGACTTGCCCACTCGCGGATCGCCAACGTCTGTCCGCCATGAACGCCTTGCATGGCTTCATCCACATGAAAGCTGATCTGGATGGTGGCCACGCCGTTTCCGTTTGGAGCAACGCGCTCGACCGACTTAACCGTACCCGCGAAGATGTAACCTGAGCTTCGGGTCAAAGGACGAGAGCGTGGCGGATTCGATCCCGGCTGGTTGGTTCCCGGAATCTCGGAACGCGACGGCTGCACTGCGAACCCTTGCAGTGGGATTGCGGTCAGGTTCAGCGCAACTAAAACAGTCTTCCAGAATGGCGACAACATCAGCAAGCCTCGCTTCTTGATCGAGGCCAGCGCTTGACGGGAATTCTTCAATCTTACAGATTGTTGCAATGATTGGCTGTGCCGCTCGTCACATCCCTACTGATTTTCGGTTGAGGAAATCGCAACCGAATAAACGGGCCTACGGATCGAGGAAGCAATCCGGCGCCGCCAGATCCCCCTCTAACTCGTGCGTTAGCGGGGCGAGGTTCCGCCAATATTATCTTTGAGTTTCAGATGCTTGCCTGCTGCTGCGGCCAATTCCACACGACCGCTGTACTCTTTTTCCTGGCGGTCTAAACCATGGGTCATGTTTCCGCCTTTCACTTGATTTCACTTTATTGTTAATTCTTCTCTTGCCAGAAAGAAAATTCCTGAATATTATTCCTGCCGTTGCCGGAATGTCGGCAGCGACGTTGGTTGGTTTGGGTTGATGTTTTGTGGATCGCAGTCGAAACTCGCGCCATCACGACAGGCTCCGGAGCTCCGCGCCGTTTTCTCTACGGCGGCGCCGAACTCAGGAGCCTTTCTTGTTGAACCAGGTTCTCGAGGGCGTCGCAAGGCAAGACCAATTCGTCCGCATGCTCTGAGGGGGTCATCACGCGCACACTTCGCGAAGCATGTGGAATTCTAATCTAGGCAGAGGCGAAAGGAGTTTATTGTGAGAGAGAAGGGTACTGTGAAGTGGTTCAACGGGGCTAAAGGATACGGTTTTATCCAGCGGTCCACAGGGGAAGATGTCTTCGTTCATTTCTCCGCCATCCAGGAGAATGGCTACCGTACGCTGAACGAGGGCGAAACCGTAGAATTTGATCTGCTGAAGGGCCCCAAGGGGTTCCAGGCGGGTAATGTCGTCCGCGCCTGAGAATCCGGCTTACGAAAACTAAATTGTCCGGATTTTGCAAACCCTCTCAGAGGTTCCCCTGAGAGGGTTTGTTGTTTTCAGGACCCATCGGATCTAGGGCCGCCCGCCCGAAGATTCTCTGAACCCAAATGAACCAGTGAAAGAAAGGAAGATATCAGGAAATTTTTACTCGGTGTCTCAGTCGTGGCAGTTGCTTTCTTGTTAGCACTCGCGACCGAAGTGCTTTTCGATAAACACTTCGGTCGAGTCTCAGTTTCCTTTGGCGCTCTCCTTCGAATGGGGTTCGATCAGTCGCTTCGTCATCAGTACCAGCCCGAAAATCTGCGTCCACTCGGAAACGATATTTCCCACGACCTGGCCCCACTTGGCCTCCGAGTTCATGTGAGCATATAGCGCAACCCAGCCAACGCCCGTGATCAGCAGGAATATGGTCAGAGAATGATCGAGCAGCCACCGGCGCACGGGATTCAATCCCTTGTCTGCGGGGCTGCGGCTTTCCGCCGACCCTTTCTCGAACATGTACTTGGTAGCCAGCACCGTTACCACGACGCCCGCCCAATCGGCGATGGCGTTGCCGAAGAACGATCCCACGTGCGTACCCGGATCGGAAACGCTGTAAAGGACGATCCACAATATAAGGATCGAGACGGCAGCGACGCTGAGGGAATGTTGACGGATGAAACTCTGTACGGTATTTGTCTTATCGGCCATGCGGCTGATCCTCCGGGGACCTTAGAATCTTAGTCGTCCCTCTCAGATGCCGCAGACTGGCTACTGAACTTCCACCGAAACCAGATCGCCGTCGGCTTTTCCTCCCGCCCGGTAATTGACCGATGCCGAGCGGCTCCTCCAATCGCAGGAGAAGTTGTCTGCCCCGATGAGTGTGAGGGATTTGTAATCCGCCGTCCGCAGCTTGAGCACCTTCGCACCCGCGGACACGGTCAAGACCGCCGACGGCGGTTGAGAGCAATCGACCGCAACGATCTTTCCTTTCAGAAACTGAATCGGGCGCTTGTCGGGTTGGGGAGGACCCGCGGGCTCCTCGGGATGATCGGCGTTCGCGTCGTCGGGCTGAGCATCTGGCTTACCTGTTGGCGGTTGCGCCGCCGCCGCCGGTTTTGCAGGGAGCGATGAGGACGGCTTCGGCGTAGGCGGCGCTGATGATGAAGAAGCAGGCGGCGGCACGGCGACCGATGCCGTCGGCTGTGCCTGCACCTTGGAGTCGAGCTGCGCCACCGTCCCATACTTCTTCAACAAGGGCAAGCCTTCCAGTTGTTCGCGCGCGGATTTCGCGACCTGAGGATCCGAATTATTCTTCAGCCGATCTAGCAATGCAGTAGCCGCATCCCAATTTTTTCCCGCCATATAGATTTGCGCCATGTTCAGCAGATAAGTCTGGTTACGTGGGCTAAGTTGGATGGCAGCTCGCATGGAATCCATCGCAGCATGAGAGCCGCCGCCCACCAGTTGCGCCATGCCCAGCATGCTGTGAGCTTCGGCGAATTCGGGATCCCAGTTCAACACCAGCCGGAGATCCTGGATGATGTTCGGAAGCCCGCCAGTCGATTTCCCGATTTGCACAAGGTGATATGTCACCAGTGCCAGATAGTAGTGCAGCCATGGATCCTTGGCGTTCAGCTCCGCGGCTTTGCTCAGCTGTTCGACGGCGTCCTCAAATTCTTGCTTCTGCATGTGCGCCCAGGCCAGCCCGCGACGAGCCACCACGTTGTCCATTTTGGGTTGCGCGGTCATCGACTCGAGATCCTGCACGGCTTGCGCGCGATGCTCAGGCACGCGAAGGGTCATTTCTCCGACCAGCGACTGGCCTTCCGAGTCGGGAAGCTCCTGAATGCTGGTGCCGATCTGGTCGGGTGGAGTGATGCCCGGCAGCGGAGTTTCACGCGGATCGGCTGCGGCGGGCTTGCCTTTCTCCGTCGGCGGGGCTGGCGGGGGCAGCGCATGAAAGTGATCCTTCACTGCCTGCGCAAACTGGGCTGCGCTCATGCCGTATGCTTTCTGAATTGCATCTTCGACCGGCAGCTTCTGGTTCTGCACCAGGTCAAAATATGTTCCGGTCTCCGGCAATTTGCCTTGGCCAAGCAAGTAGTGCATCACGATCCACGACTGGGCATAGAATAGGGTATGACGGGAAGCGTCAGGGCTTGCGGCCTCGGGATGCATCGCGAACAATTCCGGGATCCCAAGCCACGTCGACGAGTTGAGCAATTCGATGAATGTTTCGGGATCTCCACCGATGCGCGCCTGGCCGTCCAATCGCAGGCTGGAGAAGTAATCCGCGAAGCCTTCGTCAAACCAGGGCTGCGTCGGCGGATAGTTGTAGTAGAGGAACACCTGGGCGAAGTTGCGTGATATCGCCCGCCAGCTTTCGTCCTTAGATAGATTCAGCACGAAGTAAACGCGGTCATCGCCGGGAAGAAAGAAGCCAGTCCCGATCGCTGATCCCGAGCGCATTGGCACAACCTTGCTGTATTCCTCTTCGTTCCTCAGGCCGAGGATGTCAATGGGTTCCGACATGTTGATGCGATTTCTCATCAACAGCTGGGAGAACGCAGACCGCATCTGCTCGAATCGCACGACCGCATCGCGCCCGTGTTTCTCATCCGCATCCGTGACCAGGGAGAAGTGGCTGGAGTTCACCCGCAGCCAATGCGGTTGGTCGGTGCGAGCCGGCGCAAGCAGAGCGGAGCAGAGGAAAAGTGCAAGAAGAAGGATGGAGTGCGATGGAAGGGAGTGGACGCTATCCGTCATGGGCCGTCAGGGAAGTTTCGAGATAAGGAATGCTACCACGCGGTGGAGCAAGCTTCAGCCCGGTTCCGCGGCTTGAGGTGCCTCTCCTGAAATTAGCGAGGCTCGATTATTTTCAAACCTCTCTAAGAAATAAGGACTTAGGCACAACACGGCCGCCGCGCCTGGATTTGCGCTTGAAACGATCTTGAATCGAGTCTCACAATCTGATATCAGGACAACGGTGAACCTGACGAAACTCTATCTGCTGTTGCAGAAGCTGTCTTCGAGGCCTTTCGTTTGTTTTCCATCGGCACTTTCGTCCTATCAATCTAATAAGCAGATCAACTGACCAAGGAGAATTTCATGCTACATAAAATCACGCGCGTGTCCACATCTAAGCTAACGTTTGCGCTATCGCTGTTATTGTTGTTTGCGTTCGCTGCGCTGTCCGCGCGCGCCGACGATATTCACTTCACGTTCCACAGCAGCGCCGGGTGGATCGATCAGGACCTGACTTCGCTGACCGGAGGCACACTCCCGAATCCCGGAACCGGAGTCGTCGCCTTCAATACGATCGATAACGGTCACCTCCACGTTTATTACTCGACTACCGATCAACACGTGCACCAGCTTTATTTCAACGGAACCAACTGGATCGATCAGGACTTGACGGCCATCGCCAGCGGGCCCTTGTCCCTCGGCTTTGGTGGAATCTCAGGATTTACCATCGGCCATAACCAGCACATCTTCTATCTCGGCGCCGACCTGCATGTGCATCAGCTCTATTCGGTGGGCGCGTCCTGGGCCGACCAGGATGTGACGGTGCTCGCCGGTGGTCCTGTCACCGACTTCGACTCACTGGTCGCTTACCCAACGACTCCCGACAATCACTTCCATGTGTTTTATTTGGCGAATAATTCCAACGATCTCCACGAACTGAACTTCAATGGAAGCAGCTGGAGTGACCTGGACCTTAGGGTCGTCGCCCATGCCCTGCCGGCCACGCGCGGCTGGATGGCAGGCTTTGCCGTCGGAACTCAGCAGCACTTGTTTTTCGGCGCCTACAGCCCCAAGGACAAGCTTCACTTCGCCCATCTTGCGTTCAAGAATTCCAAGTGGATAAATGAGGACCTCACGGCGAAGGTGCACGGGCTTCCGCTCAGTCCGGCAGCCGGGATCACCGCGTTTTCGGTCAGCGCTAACCAGATCGAGGCGTATTGCGTGACCAACGACATGGATGTTCATCAGTTCACATGGAAGAATAACGCTTGGACCGATGAGGATCTGGATAACAACCAGCCCGACAATTCAATCAACCAGATGGTCGCATTCAGGACGATTCCCAACAATCAATTCCATCTGTTCTACCCACCCAACGATCTGTACGATCTGACCTTCAACGGGCACAGCTGGAGCGATACCGACCTGACCGTATTGACCGGGGGCGGGATCCCCAACGGCTCTGGCGGCATGGCTGGATTCGCCATCAAAAACCTGCAGTATGTTTTCTACGTAGCCGAGTAAGTGCTAGGACCCGCGCCGGGATTCGCCCGGCGTGGGGTTCGTCCACACCTTGCCAGCCAAATGCCGCAGAAAGCAGTAAGATCCAGCCAATAGGCGGGGATTTCCCGATGCGATGGAATCCAATTTTCGTAACGCTCGTGTTCTCCGCTCTTTCCACGAGCCTTCCCGCCGACTGCATCAAGAAGGAAGATCATCGTTCCAACAGGAACTCAGGGGTGCTGGTTACTGACTTCGTCATCAGCGGCACACAGTCGCTTAACTCAGATGACCTGAACAGAATCAGAGGTCAGATGATCGGAGGTTGCTATGACGAGGATTCGGACGAACTCCAACAGTACATCCGAGCACTATTTCAGAATCGCGGGTATTTCGCCGTAGAAGTGAAGGGCCTGAACATCAAGCCTCTCGATACCCTGGGAGTGCCCAAGCCCGTAGTGTTGGACGCCGATGTTCAGGAAGGTCGCCTTTTCAGGCTCGGGGAAATCCAATTCTCTGGCAACCATGCATTCAGCGCAGCCAAGCTTCGTAATGTATTTCCGCTTAAAAAGGGTGCTCTGTTTGAGAGAGACAAAATAGCTGGCGGCCTAGACAGCCTGAGTAATCTCTATGGCAAAGATGGATTCCTAGACTTAATGAGCGTGCCCGACACTGAGAACGTCTCAAGCGGCACCATTCGACTCAGCATTGCAGTTGAGGAAGGTCCGCAATATCGAATGGGAAAACTCGACGTGCTAGCCAAGAAGGAGATCGCGGATAAACTTCACTCCGCATGGCAACTGCCGGAAGGAGCTGTGTTCGATCCGAGCTATATAGACCATTACGTAAGAGCTAATCGGTCGCTGCTCCCGTCGGAATTCACTCGGGACAGCGTACAGGTCATACGCGATTGTCCGGCCGCCTTGGTCGAAGTCAGGTTGCCCATCGACATAAGTGAAGTAGCTTCGCACCCTCTGCCTAACAGCGTGAATTGTGAGGCGTCGCGGGACCGCCCTGAGTAGTTAAACGGGAGAGTTTAGAGTCGCGGCTGGTCGATCCTTTCTTCATCTGATTTTGGAGTGGGAAACGTCACGAGGCAAGTTTTAGTCCCTAATGCGCGGCGAAAGTTTATTCATGGCCCACCCCGCGCTTTCCGCGACCACTGGATCGTCGTCCGCCGCCAGTTTTTCCAGCACAGCGACAAATCTCTGGTCGCCGCTGTTGCCCATGGCGATTACGGCGTTTCGGCGGATGCCGGTGCGCTTTGTGCGGCGAATGGGTGAGCCGCGAAACTTCTCCCGAAATTCTTCGGCACTCATTTCTGCTAGCCATTCCAGCGCGGGATTCACCAATCCTTCCCGCGCTTGAAATTCTTCTGCGCTGGTCGCAGGCGCTTTGCGATTCCAAGGGCAAACATCCTGGCAGATGTCGCAGCCGAACACGTGGCGTCCAACGCCTTCCCGCATTTCTTCCGGGATTGCGCCACGCTTCTCAATCGTCAAATACGAAATGCATTTATTGGAATCGAGCTGATAGGGCGCAATCAGCGCGTCCGTGGGACAGGCATCGATGCAGCGCATGCAGGTGCCGCAACGATCGGGTGCAGGCAGATCGGCTTCGAGTTCAAGCGATGTCAGAATCACGCCCAGGAACAGCCACGATCCCAGCTTCTGATTCAGAATGCAGGTGTTCTTGCCAATCCATCCAACACCCGCATATTTGGCGTAAACGCGCTCAACGAGCGGGCCGGTGTCAACGTAGCAGTGGGTTTGTAGCGCTGGCGTCGCGAGGCTATCCTGTCCTCTCTGGCCAGCCCAATCTTGCAGGCATTTTTCTACCACCCGCAAACGCCGCACGACGGCCTCGTGATAATCCTCGCGGCTCCAGGCATAGCGCGAGATCCATCCGCGCTCGGGGTCGTTGAGTTCCGTGGAATACGGCTGCGCCGTGTTGTAGTTGATGGCGCAGACGATCACGCTTCGCGCCCAGGGTGCGGCAGATCGAAGCGAGGCGCGCTTGAGTTGTCCGGTATCGTCGCGGGCTTCGAGGTACTTCATTTCTCCCGCGTATCCGGCTTCGATCCAGGGCGCAAAATGATTTAGTTCAGCGAGGTCCCGGACCGGGGCGATGCCGGCAAGTTCAAAGCCCGCATCGTGAGCCGCCTGCTTTACCAACCCCGTGATCTGGCTAAGCTGATTGAATAAAGATGATGTCATCAATATCCGCCCAAAAAACACTTCGCTGTAGAGACGTAGCTTGCTACGTCTCGGCGCGGCGAATCTATTTATTGCTGGCGTTGAGGGCCTTGTCCGCTTCGGCGAGTTCGGCGCGATACTTCGCCGCTTTCTCCGGCTGCTTCAATCCATCATACTCAGCCGCGAGATCTTTGCGCGCCGCGTGAACGAAACTTGTGTCCGGGCTAGTTTGTTTGGTCAGGAACTCATAAGCGGCAAGGGTCTCCACTTCTGCTTCTTGACAGCGATTCTGATGCAGCAGAGTCCTCCCCAGCTTAAGGCGAGCGATGGCGGTGTTCACATTATCGGCCGAAAGCGCTTCCGTAAAGCGCCGGACCACGTCCCGGAAAAGCTCCTCGGCTCGAACGTAGTCTTTTCTATCATAATAAAGCGCGGCCACGTTGGAGAGAGCTATCGCCACTTGATAATGGTGGTCGCCGTAAACCTCCCGATAAATCTGAGCCGCGCGGAGGAATCGCGCCTCCGCCTCGTCCAGATGGTCTCGCATCGAAGCTACGTTGCCCAGTTCGTTCAGCGCCTCGGCGACCGCCGGGTGTACGGGCCCGTAGACGTGCTCCTGAACCGCGAGAGCTTGCTGAAGCGCAGCGTCCGCCTCATCATATTTCTTCTCATATCCAAGCGCTTCGCCCAAGCCGGTCAGGCGCGCCGCAGTCTTCGGATGGTCCTTGCCATAGTAAGACTCGGTGATATCGAGCGCCTGCCGGTAAAACTGTTCGGCCTTATCGTAATAACCCAGGTCGGTCTGAACCGCCCCAAGGCTTGCGAGATCCTCGGCGACCAGCGGATGCCGCGGGCCGTAGAGCTGACGATGCATCTCAAGCGCCCGGCGGTGTAATGGATCGCAGAGCTCGTAGTGACCGGCGGAGCATTGCGTATCCGCTAACGCCGAGAGGCTGTTGGCAAGATCGGCGCTGGCCGTGCCCGGTTCCGACTGCAACCGCACTGCCTCTCCCAATAGCTGGATGGCCTGAGCGTAGTCGCCGCGCTGTCCCAGCACTTTTCCGAGGGCGAGCGTAGCTTTGATGACCGACGAGTGGTTACGCGGCAGGTGTCGTTCGTCCATCTCCATTCCTTGCCGGATAAGTTGTTCGGCCTCCTGCAAGCGCGCCTGATCGGCACGCAATTGGCCAAGCGCGACCAGGCTTTCCGCCACTTCGATGCTGTCCGGGCCGAAGAGCGCCTTGCGCCGGTCGAGAGCGGAATGCAGCAGCGAATCCGCTTGATCGAACTTTCCCAACTGATCGTAAATAGTTCCCAGCGTCTGATAGAGGTCCGCTTGCACTTTCGGATCGTTGTTGAGCGTCTGAGCTTCCTGCACGCCACGGTCGAGTAGGGTGACGACACGCATGCTGTCGCCGGGTCCAACCGATTCGTCTCCGCCCTGAAACAAATTCATCATGAAGCGCTGAATGCGTTGGGTTCGGGCTGCTTCCTCCAAAGCCGCGTTGCGGGCTTTCGCCAGTCGCAGGGTAAAGAAGATCACCAGACCGACAACAATCGTGAACACAAGAGCTGCGGCCGTAACGGTTCTCCGATTCCTGGTGACGAACTTTCCCAGCCGGTAGCGGAACGTATCCGGCCTCGCTTCCAGAGGCTCGCCCTTGAGGTAGTGGTCAATGTCTCGGATTAACGCTTCAACCGAGGGGTATCTGCGCTGCGTGTCCTTGTGCATCGCAGTGAGGCAAAGCACATCGAGATCAACCCATGCAGTCTTGCTTACCGAAGAAATGCTCGCCGCGCCTTTCGCGACGGCCGATGGCCGCCCGGGATCTTGCGTCAGGATCATGCTCTCGGCTTCACCGGGGCTTTTTCGCGACAAGTCGAAAGGAATCTCGCCCGCAAGCAACTCATAAAGGATCACGCCGAGGGAATAGACATCCGAATGCATGCCCAGGCGCTCGCCGCGCACCTGCTCGGGCGCGGCGTAGGCCGGAGTCATCAAACGAAGCCCCGTCATGGTCTGTTCTTTTTCGGTTTGACCCAGTTCGGTCTGACCAAGCTTCGCGGGCGTTTCCAGATTCTCGAGATGCTTCGCGATCCCAAAGTCGAGCAACCGTATGCTTCCGTCCGCTTTCACCAGAATGTTCGATGGTTTCAGATCGCGGTGGATGACCGCATGCTGATGCGCATACTGCACGGCTTCGCATACGGCGCGAAATAATCGCAGCCGCTCCTCGATCGAGCAGCGGTGCTCGACACAATACTCCGTCAGCGGAACGCCCTCGACGTACTCCATAACAAACCAGGGAGTCCCATCGTCAAGGGTATCGGCGTCGTAAAGCCGCGCTATCGACGGATGGTTGAGTTGCGCGAGCGTGCGCTGTTCGCTGGCGAAGCGTTCGCGCCGTGCCGGTGAAAGCCACGCATCGCGCAGCAGTTTGATCGCGACCAGGCTGCCCAAGTCGACCCGCTCCGCGAGGTACACTACTCCCATGCCGCCTTCGCCGAGTGCTTTCTTGATGCGATACGGGCCGAATTCCTTGAACGGCAGCGAAGCCGGATTCGCTTGGTCAAGCACTTGATGCGCCACGACGGCCAGGTCGCGATCAAGCAGCGATGCTCCGCGGGCGTCTTCGTCAACCAACGCCATCACCTCGGCCATGAGCCCCTCATCGCCGTTGCATGCGGTTTTCAGGAAGGCACGCTGGTCGGGCTCAGGAAGATCCGCCACCTCGTGAAAGAGGCTCTGGATTCGTTCCCAGCGGACGCTGTCCATCGGCTACTCCGTGAAGCACGATCATAGAAACGTAGCTTGCTACGTTCCTTTGTGACGACGATCCCGGGTGCTGCGTTCCTGGCCCTGGGGAAACGTAGCGGGCTACGCTTCTACAATTACAATCGTCAGCTCGCGCGCCGAAGCTCGTGGGCCAGCCATGCTTTCGCGGCTCGCCAATCACGCAGAATCGTAGCTTCAGACACTGCCAGCAGCGATGCAATCTCGGTGATCTCCAGCCCTCCAAAGAAACGGCTCTCGACCATCATCGCCTGTCGCGGCTGCAGGCGCGCGAGTTCTTCGAGCGCCGTATCCAGCGCCAGCAAGTCTTGCCCGCAGGACGTCGGCGTTCCGTACGATTCGTCGAAGGTGATCACGGTGACGCCTTCACCGCCGCCGCGCTTGGATGCGTTCCGCCGCCGCGCAGCCTCAACCAGAACCTGGCGCATGGCGCGGGCCGCAATCCGTTTGAAATGCAGCCGCGAAGTCGACGCAAAACGTGGCGATTTTGCCAACTTGACCCACGCTTCGTTCACCATGGTCGTAGGGCTGAGCGTGGCGCCCGGATCACTGCGCTTCACGCTGGAAGCCAGGCGGCGCAGCTCTTCATAGGTCACGCTGAAAAGCTGGTCGAGCGCCCGTCTTTCCTCTGGCGTTTTTCCCAGTTCTTCGGGCGGCAATTCACTGGGCTGTCGTCTATTTCTGAACGCCATGACAGTTTTTCCCGCGCATTAACGCAATGCGTAGTGGAGGCCGGCTACGGGAGAACCACCCTGGGGATGGGCGGGGGAGCACAAGGCTTTCCTGAGCCCAGAATGCTATCAGTCCCGCAGCCTGCGATCAACACCGAATTAGAAACGGCACGCAATTTCTTAGCCTCGGAAAACGGGAATGCCGTTACGAAGCCGAGTAACCAGACCGAAATTGGCCACCAGCATCACCTTTCCTCGCGCCACTCATCAGGGAAAGTTGCCCACTGGTCGCCAACCGGAGACGGGGGAAGCGCCCAGCCTTCCCCCGCACCGGAACAAACCACATTCGCCACGCCCACGTCCTCCCAGACGTCTCGTCCCGGGGCCGTCGAGCAACTCAATCCCTTTTGAATTCGGCGACACCAGCGCGAGTCCTTCCGGTCTCGTCACCACGGCATCTTCCTACTCCGTTCCCACCAGTGCTTTTATCAAACCGGATTCCTTCGGACTACCCCATCCGCTCGCGAAATTGTAAATCTTTGGTAGTCGGAAAGCCGTTCGGTTCCGCGATAATGTCGTGGAAGTCGTTCTCGTAGTCGGCTCCCCAGACCCAGCTTATAAAATCGCCGGATTGATAAATCCCCACGCGGAACGCGTTGCCCTATTTTCCGCCGGTCTGCTTTCCGCGGACTGCCTCGATCATTTTCAGGATCGAGTTCACAACCAGTTCTGGTTGATCGGCCATCACTTTGTGCGAGCTGCCTATCGCCATGACGAATTCACGGTGCGGGTTTCCTGACGTGAACTGTTTGTGCGCCTCGCGCCAGGTTTGAGTGCTTTCAGGAGTGTTCTGTCCTTTTTCGGCTTCGATGTCGATAATCGGCAGCACATCGGAAACGCGCAGGGCATTCACTTTTTTCGCGGTGTCGGGCATGGCTTCAGCAAAGGGAATGGCCACCTTGGCCAGTTCAGGAGCTTTCTCACGGATCTCATCGTACTGCGGCCGCATCATCTTCAAATTGTTTGCGACTTCCGTGGGCGTCCAGACGTTCGGAACGACCGCTTCGATCAGGACAAGCCCCGCTATGTCCGGGTCTTCGGATGCCGCGAGCAAACTGATCGCACCGCCGTAGGAATGCCCGACCATCACAATCGGTCCTTTGATATGGCAGTTCGCGAGCGCCGACCTGAGAATAGACACGTCGTTGTCGATGCTGTACGGCGTCGACGTATTGATGGTGCTTTTGCCCATTCCTGCACGATCGTAGACGAAGGTCTGCACGCCAGCCGCCTGAATTCTTGGTGTGATCTGCGACCATACGCTCGAATCGTTGCCAAATCCGGCTTCGAAGACGACGGTGATATTTCCTTTGCCCTCCTCGTTCATCCATATCTTGTTGCCGTCGACGTCGAGAACGGCCGGTGAGCAGTTCGCGGCGTGAGCGGATGTAAACGTCTCCTGCGCCAAGGAATGGCCGCACAAAACGAGGGTCAATAAGCAAATCAGAACGGTGCATTTCATCACGCAGTGGGATTTTTCGATGTTCATCGCGACCGACGTGCCGTAGATTTTGTCACTCGCAGGAATCGGAAGGCCTGTCATCACTATAGACCATGAGGGTAGGTAATCGGGATACCCAAGCGAAGCCGGACGAGGAGCCAATTTGCCAAAAAATTCTATTGCACGCAATGACAATTCTGACGCCTCATGCTACTGGCACCTTCATAAGTCGGCAAAAGAACGAAAGAGAATTGGTCGCCGCCTACTGGGGTGACAGGCACGGCCCACTGATGTTCGAAGCAGCGCTTGCAGCTTCGGAGGCAGGTTGCACTCAGTTTTGAACCGACAAATCGGATGGATTCTTAATCAGAATCTCCACCGCCGCCGCAAAGACCGACCGCAGCTCCGCGACGTGTCCGGGCGGAACAGCTCTCGAGATCAGGAGCATCGCCGTTCCGTGCGTCATCGTCCACAAGGCCAGGGACAAGCGGGTGTGGTCCGCCGCTGTCCCGCCCAACCGTTCGGCCAATTTGTTCTCCATGAACTGCATGGTTGGCCGGTGCTCGCGCAGAGGAGAAGAACGATCGGACCGCGTGGGATGAGAGAGTTCGTAGGCGTAGGTATAGAAGAGTTCGTACTCGTGAGCGTGACTCTCCGCGAACTCAAGATAGCGCTGGCACGCTTCTTCCGGACACGAACAGGGCTGAAGCGCTTCGACCACATCCTGCTGAATGCGGCGCAGCAAAGCGCGCAAGATATCTTCCCGGTTGCGAAAGCGCCGGTAGACCGCCGGCGTGTTGGTGCCCGCCGCTTTGGCGACGGCGCGCATGGTAAGAGTTTTCTCCGCCCCTTTTTTCCATAGTTTCTGGGCAGCGTCCAAAATTCGTTCTTGCAGATCAGGATCAGGTTGCCGCGGCATTTCTGTCCTCTACTCTATATAAAACGGTTTAATAATTTATGTTGACAGCGTTAACGTAACGCTGTATACATAAAGAATATAGGCCCCTTTCCCGCTTTTGTATAGCCGAATTTTAGGAGTCCATCGATGTTTTCCTGGGAAAATCCGGATGATCGGGTCGCCATTGTCCAAATGAATTCTGAGCTGCGCCACGCCCGCCTCGAACTGCTTAGCGCGGAGTGTGCCACTCACCAGCTTCGGCTGCGCTTTTCCACCGAAGACCTTGCGCGCTACGCCGAGCACGATCTTCTGCACAAAGCAATCGAATCAGCCGCTGCATTGAACGATTTCTATGCCTCAATCGAAAGGCAAATTCCCGCCGTCGGCCAGCGTCCCCGGACGGCCGAACCAAAGCTGACCGAGGAACAGGCGCTAGAATTCAGCGCTTCGATTTCTGCCTACGTGCGCGAGCAACGCGACCGCTATTTTCTCTCGGGCGGGCCCTTAAGCGAGAAGCACAGGACTATCCTGCAGCCGTTCTTTTCCCCCGCCTTGCTTGCTCGCGTCAGGACAGCGGAGCAGGGCGGTGTTGCGGTTCCGAATCCGCCTTTCTACGCCAAAGCCGAGAACCTCGGATTTTCCAATCTACCCAACTTCGCGCAAATGGAATCTCTGACCTTCGTCGACGTTGTGGTCTTCAACGAAAGAATGACTGACAGCGCGCTTTTTCACGGGTTGGTGCACGCGGTGCAATTTCAAATCCTGGGATTGCAACGTTATGCCGATCTGCTGGTTCGTGGCTTCCTCAGAACCAATGCACACTTCACAGTGCCGCTCGAAGCCCACGCCTTCGCCCTGGAATCAAAGTTCGCCCGCAACGGCCTCGAAACTTTCTCGGTCGAGGAGCAAGTCCGCCTCTGGATCCGCGAAGGCCGCTACTAAGTTCTCCCCCGCAGCCTGCGGGAAAACTCGTCAACCCGAGTTTTTCCGCAACCGCTGTCCCCGTGGACTTCGTGTACATCTGCGTCCTCGTGGTTAACGCAGTAAAAATGCCAGAAAACACAAAGGACAACGAAGTCGCCCAAAGGTGTCCGGAGCGAGAAATTACTTAATTATATTTTCGGGGGCACAGCGGACTTACATTCCCAGCTTTTTCACTTCTTCGTTGTAGTACTTGCGGTAAAGAATATCCCACTCCTGGCTGCCCTCGAGGATGGTTCGCTTCTGATTCTCGATCTTGTGGCGTGCCGCCTGATCGATCTTCTCTTCCTGGTTGAGCAACTCTTCCAGAATCTTGCGCACTTCGAGGCGAATCGTGTTTCGATCCTCGATGAAATCCAGCGCATCCATATCGGCCAGCGCGTCCGTGACCACGTGCGCCACTTTATTGACTTTGTCGCGGCTGATTCTCACAGCACCGCCTTGTACTTGCGCACCAGTTCGTTCTTCACTTTGCGGAACATTTCCTGGTAATTGGCCCCGGTCTTCTGCATTTCGGAGGAATACGCTTCCAGAATCACGCGCACTTCGTCATTGATGCGATCCTCAAGCGAGAATTCTTCCAGGATCGCGGCATGCACCTTCTCGTTGACCGCGGCCTCGGCCTTGGTCTCGATGAACTTGCCAGCAATCAGTTTTTTCGTGACTTCGCGGGCCAAATAGCCCACATATTCTTTGGAAAGAAGCATGATGCGGATCGGAGGTTCGTCGTGAAACAAATAGTGTAGCACAGGCAAGATCGTCGTTGGTCGTTGGTCCTTTGTCGTTCGCTTGCGGATCGAGTACCCACGGCGCTGATGACCGCTCGCGCTTGCCTACGACAACGACGACCGGCCAACGACCACTCTCATTTGCCCACTCCCCCGCATTCAGGCATACAATGCAGTTATCCAGAGCCCCTTTATGCCTTCTGTCTCCGACGATCTCACCAGCCTCAAAGACGACATGGTCGCTTTCATCGAAGGCCACGGCATGCGCCGCTTTGCCGGCTTCATCGACTACGAACAGGTGCAAAGTGTCAGCTGGAAGTCCGAAGACAATCCGGACAGCTGGAAAGATTTCGTCGAACTCGCCAAAGCCGCGTCGGCGCCGTTTCTTACCATGGATTCCTGGCGGCTGGAGCGCGAAGAACTCGACGCCATGATCGAGCGCCTGAGCACGGCTGAGTTCACCAGCGACGAGGACATCGAAGAAGCCCGCTGGCTGCGCACCTACGTCGGCAAAACCGGCTTCGTGCAACTCGGCTTCGCCCAGCAGGGCGTCATGATGGTCTACGAAACCTCCACTCCGTGGTACGAGCGTTATCAGAACATCCTCGAAATGGCTGACGACTTCGCCGGCTTTCCCATGGACGGCCCCGACCTCGACGACGACAAACCTTACTAGATTTTTGCAGCCGCCGGCATCTTGCCCTCGGCGCCGCGACAGCGGCGCTACAATGATTCTCATCCATGAAATGGATTCCCAAGGCAGCCGAAGGAAGCCGCATCGAGCTCCTCGCCGCTGAACTGGCTTCAAATGCCGGTCTCAAAGATCGACGACTCGCCTCGACTCTAGCCCGCCTGCTGGTCATGCGTGGAATAGACGACCCGGAAACCGCTGCCCGCTTTCTCGGGCCATCGCTGGCCCATCTTCACTCACCTTATTTAATGCGGGGGATGCAAATCGCCGTCGACCGGCTTGATGCCGCCATCGAGCGCAAGGAAAACGTCCTCATTTACGGGGACTACGATGTCGACGGCACCACCGCGATCGTGATCCTCAAGACCGCCATCGAACTCTGCGGCGGCTCCGCCGACTTCCACGTTCCTCACCGCATAAAAGAAGGCTACGATCTTCGCGGGGACGTAATCGAGCGCGCCGCCGCCGCCGGAATCACTCTCATCATCAGCGTCGATACTGGCATTCGCGCCTTCGCCGCCGCCGAAACCGCGCATCGCCTCGGCGTCGACCTCATCGTCACCGATCATCATCTTCCCGGCCCCGACGGTGTGCCCCGCGCGCTGGCTGTTCTTAATCCCAATCAACCGGGCTGCGGATATCCCTGCAAGACTCTCTGCGGCGCGGGAGTTGCCTTCAAGTTGGCGCACGCGCTCATCGAACGCCGCCTCACTCACCGCGACCAGGCTGCGCTGCTGAAGTCATTCATGAAAATCGTCGCCATCGCGACCATTGCTGACGCCGTGCCTTTGACAGGCGAGAATCGCGTCTTCGCCAAACTCGGCCTCGATGCTCTGCGCTCCGCGGTAAATCCCGGGCTCAAAGCCCTGCTCGAAGTTGCGCAAGTCGGCGGCAGGCCGCTCACCTCCGGCGAAGTCGGATTCCGCATCGCCCCGCGCATCAACGCCGCCGGCCGCATGGACGTTGCCCGCGACGTCATCGAACTCTTCAGCGTGAAAGACGCCGCCCGCGCCCGCGAGATCGCCAACAAACTCGATCAACTCAACTCCGAACGCCAAGCCGAAGAACGCAGAATCCTCGAAGCCATCGACTCGCGTCTTGAAGGAGAACCAGCTCTGCTCGATTCTTTCTGCCTGGTCATCGACGGTGACGGATGGCACCGCGGAGTAATTGGAATCACCGCGACTCGCGTAGTCGAGCGCTATTGCCGTCCCACGCTGGTGATTTCGCGCGACGGCGGCGAAGCCCACGGCTCGGGCCGATCCATTCGCGCCTTACACTTGCTCAATGCACTCGAATCCTGCGCCCCGCTATTCACTCGCTTCGGCGGACATGCCCACGCCGTCGGCTTCTCCATGCCCGCCGCAAATCTGCCGGAATTGTGCTCCCATCTCAATACGTACGCTCGCTCTCGTCTGACGCTGGCTGACTTCGAACCTGTCCTTGACCTCGATGCCGAGCTCCCATTCGATGAAATCACCCACGATCTGTTTCAAGCTTTGCGAAGACTCGAACCGTTTGGGATGGGCAATCCCGAACCGGTGTTTGCCGCCCGCAATCTGCGTTTGATGGCGCCTCCCCGCGTGATAAAAGAAAAGCACGTCAAACTGAAATTGTCTTCGCCGCGGGAGCCGGACGAAGAACTCAGCGAACTTGCCGTGCTCACGACGCCCGCGTGCCATCCCGATTCAGCCGTTGTCCCGCGTATCCACGCGCAGGCAGCGAGCCGTTGGCGCAAGTCGATTATCTACGATGCCCTCGGCTGGCGCATGGCCGAACGCATTCAGCAAGCACAACTACTCGCCGGAGACATGATCGATATAGCCTTCTCCCTAGACCACAACGATCACCCCGACTTCGGCGGACTGGAACTCTCCCTCCGCGACTTCAAAATCCCGACTCGGGCGGATGTTAAGCTGAGAACTGAGAACTGAAAACCGGCAACTGAGTTCAAAAGACCGATTGAGCTCGCTGAATAAAGACGACTCTCGACGAGAATTTCTAGAGCAGGATCCAGCTCGGCTTGAGCGTTGGCGTCCGCCTAGGCCTCCCTGGCCTTCACCGCCCAAACATAATTGATCGGGGCATGATCCGCGAGACTGCGAACGGCCACATTGCCCAGCTTCGGCGCTTCCGTAGCCAGATACTTTGCTTCAGCACGAAACCGGTCCCACCAGATCCACAGCGTCGAAGGATTGCACGTAATCTTTCGGCTGCCGCTGATGTAGTACGGTGGTCCCAAGTGACGGTAGCCGATCTCCAGCGGAATACGAGTGACCAGGTCGCAGCAATCCACATAACGATAACTTTTCGCGCCGCGCAACGTAGCGACAAACCTCGCGTCGCCCACACGCGGAGAGCCGAATGTATATAGAGCATCGGGTTGGCGCAAACTGGCTTGCAACGTCGCCATGGCTGCGCCCAAACTGTGACCGGTGACCAGCATCCTGTACCCGCTTAACTTCTCGAGCGCCGGCTCAAGAGCTGGTCGGAGAACAGCGAGGGCACGGTCGAAGCCTCCGTGCACTCTCCCGCCCCTCGGCCACGGGACGAGTAGAAACTCTGCGTCGTAAGCCACGTCGCTGATGTCACTGGCATCAGTTCCCCGAAAAGCAACGACTACCAGTTTGTCGCTCGCTCGCGAGGCTACGAAGCAGTGGACACCTTTGCCCAACGACGTTCCCGGACTCTCGAAGAACTGACAATTCGCGAATTCCACTCGCTTCAGAGTTTCTTCGATCCGGCTCTGGTCGAACTCGAACTCAGGTTCCTTCCTGCAATAGGCCAGTCGCGCCATCTCTGCGCACAAGGCGGCGTCGGACAGCGGCTTTGGAGAGAAAAATCCATCCCGCCTTCCAGGGTTGAAAAGATCTTCTTGAGCTGCGCTGTAGAGAATATCCAGGCTCATCGGATCCTCCTGTTCGCGTTTTATTTCCCAGGGGTCGGCCGAGAGTTCTAGGTCTGGACGGGTATCTTACACCCGAGCCCAATCTCCGCGCACCGGCTTGAAGCCCGCAGCCTGACGTAAACTAATTCCACATGCCCGCCCATCTATCCCGCTTGCGCCACTGGTTCGCCGGCGCCACGATCGTCGCCGTGCTCGCGGTTGCGGGAGCGTACTTCTACGCGCGTCACCACATTCAGAACGCGCTCAAAGAGATTCCTGAAAAGATCGGCCTCGAAATCAAACAAAGCGCGACTGGCTTCACGGTTTCTAAATCCGAGCAGGGGCGCACGCTGTTCACCATCCAGGCCAGCAAAGCCGTCCAGTTCAAGCAGGGTGGACACGCCGAGTTGCACGATGTGCAAATCACTCTCTACGGCAGCGATTCCAGCCGTTTCGATCAGATCCGCGGCGCCGATTTCGAATACGATCAGCCCTCCGGAAACGTTACCGCAAAAGGCGAAGTCCAGATTGATCTGCGGTCGAATCCGCAAGGCCTGCTGAATCCTGACCAGTCCCCGCCAACAGACTTGAAGAATCCCATCCACCTCAAGACCAGCGGCCTCGTCTTCAACCAGAACACGGGGGACGCCCATACGAAAGAGCGAGTCGATTTCGATTTGCCGCAAGGCAAAGGCTCCGCCGTGGGCGTAAATTACGCCGCCAAAGCGAACCTGCTGACGTTGCAATCGCAGGTGAACCTTGTGCTCACCGGAGCGACTCCCGCAACCATCACCGCAGCTCACGCCACCATTACCAAGGATCCGCATCATCTCGTGCTCGATCATCCGCATCTGCAAAGTGGCGTCCGTCAATGCGACGCCGACGAGGCCACACTTTTTCTCAACTCCGACAACACTCTGGAGCGCGTCTTAGCACGCGGAAATGTTCTGGTGAAAGCGGAAGGCCCGCAACCGGCGGAAGCCAGCTCCGAGCAACTCGAATTAGTTATGGCGCAGCAACACGACACGCTGCGTACCGCTGTGTTCTCCGGCGATGTCGAAATCAAACTCGCCCGCGCCGAGGACCGGCATTCCGACTCGTCCGACCCGAACCAGACTTCTGCCCAGCCAGACCAGAAGCCGCAAGAATGGACCATGCTAGGCAACGCCGGCAGGGTGGTCCTCGATTTCTCCGGCAAGAATCTGCTGACCAAAGTACACGCCGAAGACCATGTGAAGTTGCTCCAGCATCAGAACACCACCAGCGCACAGGATCTGGAACTCACCGCACAAGGCATGGACTTCTTCATGGCTGACCTTTCCCGCGCCAAGCAGGAGAGCCATCTCGATCGCGCCGAAACCTCAGGCACAGCCGAGATCACGATTCGCCCCGCTGCGGGCAAAGGCCCACAAACGGTGGTCACGGCAGCAAAATTCGATGCCCACTTTGACGGCGCCGGGCAATTCACTTCAGTTCACGGCGCGCCTGACGCTCGCATCGTCAGCCAGAATCCCGGCGAGCCCGATCGCGTCAGCACCAGTCGCGTCCTCGACGCCACCTTCCAACCCGGCACCGGAATTCAATCCATCGTGCAGCAGGGAAGCGTGGCCTACGTCGACGGAGAGCGCAAAGCCTGGGGCGACCGCGCCCGCTACACCCCCGCCGATCAGGTGTTGGTTCTCACTGGCTCTCCGCGCGTGACCGATGGCGGCATGACCACTACCGCGAACTCGATGCGCCTCAATCGTGCTACCGGAGACGCCTTCGCCGATGGCGATGTCAAAACCACATACAGCGATCTCAAGCCGCAACCCAGCGGTGCGCTTCTGTCGTCATCTAGCCCCATTCATGTGACCGCCCGTTCCATGAGTGTGCACGGTAGTTCGGCAATCGCTCTCTACACCGGCGACGCTCGCCTGTGGCAGGACGCTAACGTAGTGCAAGCCCAGTCGATCGAGTTCGACCGCGATCACCGGTCCATGGTCGCGGACGGAAAAGCCGTCGCGGGATCGAATCCAACCGTCTCGACCGTCCTCATCCAAACCGAGCGCTCAGCAGATGGCACTCCCGAAAAATCGACCCCCATCGCAATCACTTCCGCTCGCCTGACTTACGCCGACAACGACCGAAGAGCGCATTTCGAGGGAGACGTGGTCGCCAGGGGCTCCGACGTTACGATTACTGCGAAGAAGGTCGACGCGTTTCTGGAAGCCCGCGGTCATGCCAGCCAATCGCAGTCGGGAGCCGGAAAGCTGGAGAAGATCGTAGCCCACGACGAAGTCGTCGTCACCCAGCCCGACCGCCGCGCCACCGGCGACCTCCTTACTTACACCGCCGCGGACGACAAATTCGTCCTAACCGGCGGACCGCCTAGCATTTTTGATGCCGAACATGGCAAGATTACCGGGGTTTCGTTGACTTTCTTTAGACGCGATGATAGGGTGCTGGTTGAAGGCAACAATTCATCCCCCACCGTCACCCAAACGCGAGTGGCACGATAAATGCGTACACTAGCCACCGAGGAAATCGGCAAATCCTATCGCAGCCGCCGGGTTGTAAACGGGGTCAGCCTGCGCGTCGAACAGGGCGAAGTCGTTGGTTTACTTGGACCTAACGGCGCCGGCAAGACCACAACCTTCTACGCGATAGTAGGCCTCATCCCCCCAGATACCGGTCGAATCCTGATCGACGACGACGATATTACTGATGTCCCGATGTACCTGAGAGCGCGCCAGTACGGCATCAGCTATCTTCCTCAGGAAGCCTCGGTTTTCCGGAAGCTCACGGTCGAAGAGAACATCCTCGCCGTCCTCGAAGCCCAATCCATCTCCTGGCACGAACGCCGCGAGAAAATGGAGAAGCTGATCGATCAATTAGGACTCGAGCACATCCGCCAGAATCGCGGATACGCTCTCTCCGGGGGCGAACGCCGCCGCGTAGAAATTGCCCGAGCCTTGTGCATCAACCCCACATTTATTCTGCTGGATGAGCCGTTCTCCGGGATCGATCCGATAGCCGTGCTCGACCTGCAAAAGATTATCAGTGATCTGAAAGCCAGCGGCATTGGCATCCTGATCACCGATCACAACGTGCGCGAAACGCTATCCGTAACCGACCGTGCCTACATAATTAATGAAGGCCGGATTTTCCGCCAAGGTACGCCCGAGCAATTAGGCGGCGATCCCGAAGTAAGGCGCGTGTACCTCGGCCAAAGCTTCTCGTTGGTATGAAGAGCATCAAAGGTCTCCTTAGTGAACCTTCGTGCCCTTAGTGGTTATAAGGTTTTTGGGTTTTAGACCGCGAGAAAAGGAAGTCGACAGTCGTTGGCAGTCCAACGACGAACGACCAAAGACGAACGACTGATTTCTTATGGTACTGCTGCAACACAAACTAAGCCTTAAAGTCTCGCAGAGACAGATCCTGACCCCGGGCCTCGTGCAGATGGTCAGCGTCCTCGCGCTCAACAAGCTCGAGCTGCGCGACATGATCACCGCCGAGATGGTCGAGAATCCCGTCCTCGAAGAACTCGAAGAGTCCGTTCCTCTCATCGACGACGTGAATCGCCGCGAAGAAGACCGCGACCGCGCTCCCATCGAAGAGAGCCCCACCACCGCCGCCGATGCCGAAAAGAAAGATCCGTTCGAAGAAATCGATTTCGGAAACTACTTCCAGGATTACCTCGACCCTGGCTATCGCAGCTCCCGTGAAATGGAGGACATCGAGCGTCCCTCGTTCGAGAATTTCCTCTCCAAGCCCGGCAGCCTGACCGACCACCTGGTCTGGCAACTCGGTTCCGTGTCCATGCGCCCCGAAGTCGAGGAAGCGGTCGAACTCATTATCGGCAACCTCAACGAAGACGGCTATCTGATCGCGAGCGACGAGGAACTCATGGGAGTGGCGCCACCCGCTCCGCCCGAGTCCGACGCCGCCGTCGTCGAGACTGTTTTCAAAGAAGCTGCGGCTCTGGGCATCAGCGCGCCCGAGCTAACTCCATCCGAAACGTCTTCGGAAGAAGACGCTCTCGAATTCGACTCGCAGGACTCTATCGAGCCTGCGGCGATGGAATCCTCCCCTACCGAACTGTCCGGCGTCGAATCCGCAGAACCCGAAACCGAAATCGCCCGTGAGTTTACCGAAGCCTCGACCTGGAGCGCACCATCGCATAGTGTAGATGCTACCGGCAGCAGCGCAGCCACCGCGCCCGCGTTAGAGTCAAAGCCGGCAACCCAACCAACCCCGCGTCCCACATTCCGGACGACCTTTGCCCTTGCCGATCTCCACGAAGCCATTGAAGTCATCCGGCAACTGGATCCCCCAGGCGTCGCCTGCCGCGATCTTCGCGAGTGCCTGCTCTACCAGTTGCGCTATCACCGGCAGCAACTCGAGCTGCACAAAAACGGCAACGGAGAATCCACCGCGCAAACTCTCACTGACGCGATCGCGATCGTAGATCAGCATTTGCGCGCTGTGCAGAATAAGCAATACAAAGAAATCGCCCGCGCTCTCGCCCGTCCGGTAGAAGCCGTGCAGCAAGCACTCGACTACATCCGCACCCTCGATCCGCGTCCCGGCCTGCGTTACAACAAAACCCAGCCGCGCCTGATTGAACCCGATGTTGCCTTCGCGAAGCACGGAGACGAATGGCATGTGCTGATGAATGATGAAGACGTGCCTCAGCTTCGCCTGAATCCGGCGTACAAGCGTCTTCTTACTAAAGACACCAACGACAAAGACACACGCAACTATGTTAAAGAGCGTTACAAGAGCGCCATCCAGCTGATCAAGAACATCGAGCAGCGCAAGCAGACCATCGTGAAAGTCTGCTACAGCATCCTCGCCCGCCAACAGGATTTCCTCGAAAAAGGCATCGACCAGTTGAAACCCATGATGATTAAGGAGGTGGCCGAAGAAATCGGCGTGCATCCTTCCACCGTAAGCCGCGCCGTGGCCAGCAAATACGCGCACACTCCGCAAGGCGTATTTGAGCTGCGGTACTTCTTCAGCGAAAGCGTGAACGGTCCCCAGGGCGGCAACACTTCGCTGCTCATCCTGAAACGCCGCGTCAAGAAACTCATCGAGGAAGAAGATCCCGCCCGGCCCCTGACCGACGAACAAATTACCCGCATCCTGCAATCGCAGGGCATCCAGGTCACTCGCCGTACGGTCGCAAAATACCGGGAAGATATGCGCATTCCGAGCACCCACCAGCGCCGAGTAAAGAAATAATGGCTGAAAAACCATCCCACAATCAGTTTTCGGGAAGGGCACGACTTCAGTCGTGCCGCTATGAGCCGATAAACACGGGGCTTTAGCCCCTGAGAGCTCAGGCTTTTACCAGTTCCATATTGCAGTGCCCAGGTAATGCAACGATCAAAATTTCAATGAGGGGGCGCTCATGAACGTGGAATACACCGGCAGGCACTACGAAGTAACTCCCGCCATCCGCAAGGACGTCGAATCCGGCCTTGCCAAAATCCGCAAAATCCTGGCTGACAAATTCGAAACCAAAGTTGTCCTCGCCGTCGAGAAACGCCGCCACAAAGCTGAAATCACAATCAGTCCCCGCAACGGACCTCTCGTCGGGCTGGCTCAGGCCGGTGACATGCCTTCAGCCGTCAGCGAAGCCATCGAGCATCTCGAAAAGCAAGCCGTAAAATACAAGACCCGCTGGCGCACCAAGAAACGCCACAACCACAAGACTCCGAGTCCGAAGAAATGGAATGGCGAAGCCACGCAGGAAACATTAGGAATCGCCGTCGGCCTCTCTGAAGAAACTTCGGTGGACGTGGTCGTCCACAAATTCCCCGCAGTAGCCAAGACCACTGAAGTCCATCTCGTTCGCTCCGAGGACGCCGTCGCCCTCCGCCCCATGACTCTCGAAGAGGCCATCAAAGAAGCCCACTTCCGCGATCGCGACGTCTTCGTCTTCCGCGATCCCAAAGGCAAGGTGATGGTCCTCCATCGCACCCGCGAAGGAAAGATGGAACTAATCGAAGCCCCGTAAGCCATGCTCACGTGGGGACGGCCGTCCCCGGCCGTCCCGCCGAGCAAAGCTCGGCAGCGCATTTTCCTGACACACAACCGCACCGCGAAGCGTATGATGCTCTCGCCGACTCCCCCAAAATTTAACCCTAAGGAGATCTATGAAAACGATCTACCGTCTCGCTGCTTTGCTGCTGTTGCTCGCTCCCGCCGTTCTCGCCCAGGAACACTACACCGAAGGTCCCGTCTGGCGAGTCTCACTCATCCGCGTGAAGCCCACTCAAATGGACGCCTATCTCACCAGCCTGCAGCAGTCCAGCAAACCTCTCCTCGATCAACAAAAGAAAGACGGAACAATCATGGACTACAAATTGTTCCTCAAGGAGACCAAGAACACTCCCGAAGATTGGGACGTCTGCCTGGCCATCGAATACAAAAACCACGCCGCCATGGACGGCCTCGCCGCAAAAGGAGAAGCGCTTCGCGACAAGATTCTAGGCGGCAAACAACCCGCTCAACAGCTAGCGGAAAAGCGCGCCGAAATCCGCGAAGTCATCAGCTCCGAACTGCTCCAGGAAATAATCCTCAAGTAAGCAACACAAGACGGTTCGGCCGCGGGCCGGATTCCCCCCGAATCCGGCCCCGGAACCACGCGAAGACAGCTGCCCCGGCTGTTTACCAGGCAAATCGAAGCAGCAGATTGTCATCCTGAGCAAGCGCAGGCCGTCGCGAAGCGAAGGCCCGCCAACGAAGGATCTCTGCACTCTTTGGCTGAGCATCAGCACACGACAAAAGCCTGTCATCCTTAGCGAGCGTAAGCGAGTCGAAGGATCCCCATAGCAACAAGACTGCCATAGGAATTTCTCATCATCGCCAAAGGTGCAGGCCCTAAGAAGAAATGCCTGCCAACGATTCAGAGATTTGAGATAAGGATGGCGCATTCCTTGGATGGCTCGTCCGCCACAGGCAGCGGTGCCGATATCCCAGTTACACTCATGGGCCAATGGTGTAATCGCCTGCTACCGGAAGTTGACCCCTCCTCACCGCAAAGTCAGCCACAGGAGGGGATTGGGTGTATAGTGATGGGCGTTTGGGGTCACAAATGGAATTCCTGGCTCAGGAGGGTACATCAATGCCAGGCAGGAAACATCTCTCAGCCTTCAGCGTAATTCTAGGACTTCTCTTCACGACAACTCTATTGTTTGCTGCCAGCAAGGAAAAGGTGCTGTATAGCTTCGGGACCAACGGAGTGGCCGGACCCACCGCCGGCTTGAGCTTCGATACCTCCGGCAATCTCTACAGCACGACCTCCATGGGCGGCGATCTCAACGAGGGTACAGTGTGGGAGTTGAGGCACAAAACCGGCGGAAGCTGGACCGAGAAGACTCTGTATGACTTCGGCAGCGGGGGGGACGGGGGGTTCCCCGCCGCAGGCGTAGTCGTCGATGCTGCCGACAATCTCTACGGCACGACCTACCGAGGGGGCATTCATGGCGCCGGTATAGTGTTCGAGTTGACACACAAACGGGACGAAAAGGTGCTATACAGCTTCTGCTCGCTCAGTAGCTGCCCTGATGGGTGCTATCCCTTAGGAGGTTTGCTCCGGGATAAAGCGGGCAACCTCTACGGCACCACCTCGAGCTGCGGTGCTTCCGGCCAGGGAACGGTGTTCCAGTTGAGTAAGAGCGGCACCGAGACCGTGCTGCACAGCTTCGCCGGGGGATCGACGGACGGGGCTATTCCGGTCTACACAAGTTTGCTCATGGACACGAAGGGCAACCTCTACGGCGTCACCGACGCGGGCGGCAGTTCCAATTTAGGAGTGGTGTACAAACTCAGCAGGAGCGGGAAACTGACCGTGCTGCACAGCTTCGCCGGAGGATCGACGGATGGGTGTAATCCCGACGGGATGTTGGCTATGGACAAGCATGGCAGTCTGTATGGCACGACCACTGCCTGCGGTTCCTCCGGCGACGGAATCGTGTGGAAGGTGAGCCAGAAGGGCAGCGAAACCGTACTGCACAACTTCACTGGCGGGGCGGACGGAGCGGATCCCGACGGAGGTGTGGTTATCGACGTACAGGGTAATCTTTACGGCACGACAATCAATGGTGGCGCTTATTCCGCCGGCACCGTCTTCGAGGTCACGCCCAAAGCGGGCGGCGGCTGGACGGAGAAGTTGCTGCATAGCTTCGGCAAAGGCAATGATGGGGCTTCTCCCTACGCCGGCCTGATCTTCGATGCCTCTGGCAATCTCTACGGCACGACCTCCAAGGGCGGCGCTTACGGTGGCGGCACCGTCTTCGAGGTCACGCCCTAGCCAAGCACCATTGGTCAAGAAACCTAGATGATAGCCTGACAGTTCATTGGGAACACGGTTGACGAAACCCCGCGCAAATCTCACGACCCGCGGAAACAACCCCGACTCACGCAGGTTCTGGGAAGGGCCCGACTTCAGCCCTGAAATGCGTCCGCGCTTCCGCGCCTGAGGCGAGCTTCTTTGTCCCCGGCGACTTGTTCGCAGCCTCTTCGGGCGTAAGTCACTGAAAATCGGTCCGGCTTTAGCCGCTGGGTTCGACGTTCCGAGAAGGCAGAGCGACTTCCGGTGACATTCGTAATCTTCCCGATACGGTTTCGGATAGCGGGAGTTTTTGCCGGCTGTTATGGTCTTGCCAGCGTGCGCGCGCAGCTCATGCCGCACGCGACAGAACCAGTATGACGAAGTCAGCCAAGTCGATACTCATCTGCGCGATTCTTCTGACGCTGGGAGCCTCCGGCCAGACGACCCGCGACAATGACGATCCGCAAGCCACGAAACTGATCGTGCTCGAGCACATGTGGAATGAGGCGCAGGTGCATCGCGATCAGCGCGCCCTCGAAGGCATGATCGCCGACTCCTTCTCGGACACCGAATGGGACGGCGAAGTCAGCGAGCGCGGCAAGTTTCTGGCCGACATCAAAGATCCCGAGTTCAAGCCCACGCTGGTCAGCATTCAGGATCTGAAAGTGAATCTCTATCGCAACACCGGCGTCGTCACCGGCGTCTATCACGCTAAAGGCTCATACAACGGAAAGCCCTACGACCACCTCGGCCGCTTCACCGACACCTGGGTTCTCGAAGACGGCAAGTGGGAGTGCGTAGCCAGCCATACCAGCCTGCTGAAAAAGTAGGACCAAACAACGGCTGGTGGTCGTTCATCCACTTCATAGATGGCGCGATAGACGTGTGGCTTCTTCCCGTAGAGCAGGTGCCTCAGCTTTCGCTTCGTATTTATTGTTTCCTGAAGCAGTCTGAATTCTTCTGAAGAAAATCGATTTGTTTCGAAATCTTCGAACCCGGCGCAACTTGCACGAGCGACCGCCCTTCCGGTACAGCACCGTCTGTTCCGTCGGAGTTACTGATAACTGTCGTAAACAGGCCAATCGCTCGTTGAGGGGTTTTGAGCGTAATCGCGATGTAACGCCAGTTGAAAAAATACGAAGCCCAGATCGGCAATCAACAACGAGGCGTCTGCTTGAGATAAGTGCCATCAAGTTCATAGGGGCGGGCAGTGGCAAACCGCTCTATGCTCGCGGCAGCATAAGGATATGGTAGACCGGAAAGCACAGCAGAATCATCGCGATCACTAGCAATCCAACCCGCACACCGCGAGTCTTGAAACGCTGGCTGATCGCCATCAGCAGCAGCACGGTTGCCAGCGTCACGGTTACTCGCACATATTCGTCGGAACGTTGCCTGTCTCGGGTGCCTTGCTCGAAGACCTCTGTGGCTTGCTCATTCAACTTGGCCGCCTCTTCTGTCTTGGAGCTTCGGTATCCCTCCATCAACTGAGGACCTGCCGGAGCATTGGGGTTGTTGAGTGGGTCAGTTTTCTTCCAAGCTTCAAAGGAGGGACGGAACTCTGGAAGGAAACGCCGTTCAAAGAGGTCAGCGAGTTTCTTGTCGCTGTGGGCCTCGGCCTTCAGCCACTCAACAACGGTCGAAGCGTTATACAAACGCTCCTGATTGGCGAATGTCGCGGCTCCCTCGGCTTCAACCCGCAGTTTGCTCGCTTGGCCGTACAATTCTGCCTGATGTCCAGTCCAGAGCGCTGCCTGATAGCCGCTCCAGGCAGTGGCGATAGCGACCACGGCCAGTACCACAGCCTCCGTGATTTCCAATATTTCGTGCCCCAAAGACTGCGACGATCCTTTGTGCTCGCTGAGGTGTTGGGCGAATTCGATGTTGGAACCTCCAGCTTCGGACATTGAGAAGACCTCCTAGAATCAAGAGAGAACTTGCAAGACAGTAATTTAAGTTGCGTTGTTACATCCCTTGCACATTAACAGAGGTCCCTTGGACTGTCTAAGCCCGAAGCTGGCCAACTGAGGCGCGCAACTTACACTCCCGCGCGGGTCTCAGGGACGTGGGCTAGCCTTTCAAGTTCGCGGATTTGATGCTCCACAATTCTCTGTCGCAAACTGCCCAGAAGTTGACAATTGGCCGACCCGAGTCAATGGGTCAAATCGCTTTTTTCGCCAATAAGTGAAAACATAGCCGATACCGAGCAAGAACGACGCCACAGTGACCATGAGGAAAATCACATCTTTCATAAACGACTCCCTTCCGAACTTCCGATCAGAATTTGACCAGTATGGCGAGATTCGGCCGGTTCTCGTCCCGCACCAGATCCGGAGTGAAGCCTGGCACCACTGAGCCTGGGGCACCCGTGTTGCCATTCGCGGAATCGCCCGCGCAACTCACACCGCCGCCATGTTCGCATCCCATATCTCCGGTCAGCGCACGCCCCGAAATACTTCACTCGATCCCGCGATGGTGTCATCTTTCGGATGGTTGAGATCGATAATATAGTCCACATCGGCTTGTATTCCGGCGTAAAGAATTTTGTGTCGAACGGCGGTTCCTTCACACGTGTTAAGCATTCGCTATTACTTGCTTTCGCCTATAACCATCAAGAACACGCGAATACACTAACCCCGGTTGCAGTCGGCAATCCGAGAGAACTTTGAACGAGACCTTACAAAGCGGATTAGCTTCTATCCGCCGAAAACAGCGGCCAGCAGCACGAACAATGGAACAAACTCGTTTGGCTGCATTGCTGTACAGCGGCACTTTACGCTGAAAATGCAAGATGTACCACGATGATTTACCTTAACAGGCCGTTTCACTCGTTGAGAATTGCCGGGAACCTGGATCACGATCACGGGAGGGTTGGACCATGATCAGCCATGAAGAACGATTGGAAAGAGATTCTTGCATTGGAGAAGTGAGTCAAACAGGCTATGTGGTTTGTCGCAGAATCGCCACCCCTTACCCTCTCACCGCGTGACGACAGAATTTCATCAAACCGAAGCTCGAAAGCCGCATACCAAGAAATATATGATCGTGTAGAGCACGACGGTCGCATCCATCGCCGCGCCGATTTTGAAGCCCTGTGCATATGCGTAGCTTCCGTTGGCCAGAACCAGATAAACCATGAAAGCTTTTTCAAATAAGCTGTAGATGAGAATCGGGTTTCGCCATTCGACTTTAACTGCGGCGACGATCATGAAGACGCCCATCAGGCCCACCATGATGCCCCAATGCTGGGTGATGATCGTATAGTCCGGGGCGAACGGGATTTTCCCGACGGTTTCCGCTGTCCACCGGGGCCAAAAGGCGTAAAGACTTGCGGACGCCGTTCCAATCCCAGTAATGACAAAGAACGGTCCGAATGTAAGATCGAAAAAGCGTTTCATCTGGTCACCCGTTCAATCGGATCTGACGTCCGGCCACCTCGTATCAGTAGATCCGCCGTCGCCAACAACCAAGACCAATTTTTCTAGGGTTGGCGCGGCGGCCCAATCAGCGGCACGCGAACTGGTTTCCCCATTCCAAAGAAGACCGTTACGCCCTGGCCTGCGCAGAGCGTCGACAGCGGTTCATCAACCGTGCCAAGACACGCCGGGTAGTACTGCCAGTTGTTCGTGACCCACACATCTCCAGCCGGACCGATGCCGACATCAACCTGCATCTCCATGCCTCCACCGACATAGCCGCCGGGCGGTGAAATAGCGTCCCCTGTCTTCGCGCCAGGTGGACAATGCTCGGTGCGGAAACCACACAACTGCACGATCCCGGCTGACGCGGTCGCTAAGTTGGATATCCAGACGTTGTCGTTGCCATCGACGGATATTGCCCAAGGAGCTGTGATCCCCTTGCCGGACACTGGCGAAAAGGAAGCTTGGCTTCCGTCCGGGCGGAATACAGTGATACTGCCTCCCGATTCGTATCCCGGTTTCTGCGAGGTCCATGAATCAACCAGCACTCTGGCGAAAGCGTTCTCGCCTCTGAGTTTGGACGCCGCGATGGCTTCCAGAATCTTCAGGCGCGCACGCTCCGAGCTGCCCGACCGGTTGCACAACCAGACATTACCCAGGCTATCGACCGCAATTCCGCTGCCGGACCAGCCAGCCTTGAAGTATTCGAGCTTGCTCGGATCGGACGCGGGGAAACGAGTGACGTTGTCGCTGAGAACGTTGGAGATCCAGATGCGGTCCTGCTGGTCGATTGCGAGATGGAAGGGAGCGAGCAGCTTGCAGGGGTTCTTAAGCGGATCGCCAGTCTTGTTCTGGCAGAAGAATTGGACCTTCGCCGGATCGCCCTGGGGCATATAAACGATCTGCGCCTTCTCTATGTCAACCGCCCATACATCACCCTTCGGAGTCACGATGATGCCCTGCATCTGTCCGAGCTGGCCACCGAAGTTGTAACCGTCAAGCGGGGAGAGCGGCTTGCCCGTCTTATCGAACTTCACGATTGTCCGGGTAGCGTAGGTGGTGCCCCACACATTATCGTTCGCATCAATAGCCAAGCCGAAACCGATGCCCCCGACTCCTCCGCCGGTGAAACCGAAGGTCATGGGCGACAATGGCTTGCCGTCCGGGGCAATCTTAGAAAGGTTGCCGGACCATAAGGCGTCCTGGTTTTGCGCACCGACAATGAAATTGTCCCCTGCCCAAGCATTCCCCTCGCTGTCGAACATGAGCTTGCCCGGCCCACTCAGCCCACCGCCAGTAAACTTGAGCGGGAAAACCCAGGCACTTGGAGCGAATGTCAGGTATGGCATCAAAGGCGTAGGCCGCAGGGCCTTGCCCTTCGATACGGGGTAGAAATAATTGAGCAGGTCGAAAACCTTATCAGCCTGGTGCACCGGGTAATGAACGATATTCTCAGCTGCCGTTAGAGTGTCTTTCGGGTAAGAGCCGGTTGGAGCCGTCGCCGCGTAGAAGAGACTGCTGCAGGCATCGGACCTCACCAGCGTGACGCACCCGGAGAGCACGTTGGAAAGTGTGGCAAAGTTGGCCATTGTAGGCGTCTGGCTACTATTAAGAGCGTCCTGAATGGCCGTGCCGTAGCCACCGGTTTCCAGATCAACAAAGCTGGGCATGTTGCCCGCGGCAATTCGCAGAGCGAGTGCGCTCCCTTTGATGGCGATTCCATCGATAAATTGCGAATGCGTTATCACCGATGCCAAGGTTGTCATCTCGTTGATGACGACATGGTGCGGGAGCTTGCTGCCCGCAACCGTCATCAATGCGATAGCAGGGTTGTCTCCGCTTCCGTGAGCCTTGGGTTCGCCCCCAGTAGCCACAAGATAGAGCACAGCGTCGCTTTGCATCTCGTCGGCATTAATTTCAAATCGGCCGGAGTCGTCGGTCTTAGCCTGACCGATTTGCTTGGGTTCATCTGCGGTTGCGGCCCACAGGGTTACGGCGGAGTTGGCAATCGGAGCCCCTCCTCCGAGAACACGGCCTGCAATCACGTCAGCCGCGGAAGCCGACCCGGCCCCGCAAAGGAGGGAGACGACAAGCGCTCCCAGCGGAAAAGATCGACCAATCGTTCTAAGATCCATTCTCTTTCTGCTGACCATCTTTTCTCTCTCCTGTTGCCCTCTATGGGCGGCACTGGCCTTCAATTGAATCGAGAACCTCGTAAAACCTGGATTGTGATAGGGTCTGTATCGTGCACGAATGTGAAATAAGTCAGAGAGCGCGAAAATCCTCAAGCTCATGCCCTTCAACTTATGTCGACCTAGCGTAGGAACGTCATCCGCTGCCGCCAACTGGCAAAACTGCCAGTCTGCGCGAAAATCGTTGGAGGCCCACTGCATGTTGTGCCCACATAGGTCGCTGGCATGCGGGAAATGGATGATTTGGGCCAAGATCGTTCGGCGGCGACTAGTCGGGGTTGTAGTTCCTTGGCAGCACAGGCGCGACCCTACCAATCTTGCCAGTGTCCGACCAACGACTCTGAAGGTAGCTTCGTTGTAGTCAAATGCGAACAGGAATCGTACCTCTGTTGTCATTCAAAGTCGGGCAGAAGGCGAAAGCGCGGTTTTGGGTGGCGGTCCGCATTTTCGTTTTGTGCGGCGGCGGCTTTTTTCAGAGTGCGACAGCCTTTGCCGAGGGACAACAGTCGGAAGCCCATCCCGGAACCGGTTCGGGTCAGGAGGCCACACCCTCTCCAGCGAAGCCGGCTGATCAGTCCGAGCAGTCAACCGCGCCAGCCGCGTCTGAGGCAAAACCAAAAGAAGAAAAGGAAAAGCGCGGGTCGATTGTAGCCGCGCCTCTACCGATTTCGAGTCCGGCCATCGGCTCCGGAATCATTCCCGTGCTTGGATATATCTTTCCCTTCAGCATGAAAGACAAGATCTCTCCACCGTCAGTCGTCGGCGCAGCGGGCCTGATTACCAACAACGGCAGCCGCGGCTTTGCCGTTGGGGCGCAGCTTTACATGAAAGAAGATCGTTATCGGATCACCGGCGGTTACGTCCACGGAAATATTGACTACAACATTTACGGAACGGGGGTGGCGTCAGATCTGAAGTTACCCCTCGTACAAACCGGCCATGCGTACTTTGGCGGGATCCTGCGCCGGGTTTGGCACCAATTCTTCATTGGTCCTCGATTTCTCGTTGGAGAGTCACTGATTACACTGAAGCCGACTTCGGTGAACGGCGTCCCGATTCCTCCAGACCTCGGGCTGCAGACTACGCTGACGTCCGTTGGCGCAGTCGTGACACGAGATACTAGCTTCAATCGCTTCTATCCGACTCAAGGAACTTTTTTCAATTTTGCAGCGGACTTCTTTTCCCAAGGGTTGGGCAGCAAGTACTCCTTCCAGTCTTACAAAACTACCTTCAATTACTACAAAAGCTTGAGCGAGAAACAGGTTCTCGCCTATAACGCCTTCGTCTGCGCGACCGGCGGAGAGCCTCCATTTTATGGGAACTGCATCTACGGCACGAACAACGAATTGCGGGGCTACACTGCGGGCAGATATTTCACGCGCTACATGCTCGCGACGCAACTGGAATACCGCCTGGAACTGCCGATGCGATTTGGCGTGGTCGTATTTGGCGGCCTTGGCGGGGTCGTTCCCGGAAGCAGTCAATTAGTGGAGAGCAGCAAGTTCTTGCCCGGAGGTGGCGGCGGGCTACGGTTCCAATTGAGCAAGAAGTATCACGTCAATCTGCGAGCCGACATCGCTCAAGGAACCGATGGTCACACCTTCAGCATGGGCGTTGGCGAAGCCTTCTAAGCGAAAAGGTACCAATCTAGGACTCAACTCTCCGGAAGAAATCCTTGCGCGCCCGAAGAAATCCTTGCGCGGAAAGATTGAATCACGTTCGCTAGATCTTCGTTGTCCGGGGTATTGCTCCTTGTTGGCAAAGTCCGCCATTACACTCATCGTCTCCGAGGTGGAGAAAACTTAGAAAAACTCGCCATCAAGACTAGGTCGCTTTTGATATATTTCCGAGACTACTAAATGCGGAAAAGCCAGACAGGGAAAGGGTTTTAGGTTATTGACCTCAAAATTGACACGGTAGAGGTCAGGGGTTAGAGTCTCCTCGTGCCAGCCGCTTTCTTCAAAGCGGACGCTATGCATTCTCCTTCAAGAAAGAGTCTGTTTTTCCCAGTCCGTAAGCTATTGATCTGCAGGGAGCGGGAGATGACGATTTCGCCTCTCGAAAGGAATACCTTTTGAGAGCCCCGCTGGCTTGGAGGAACAGACCATTACCACGCCGATTATCCGGTCAGCGAGTGTAAACGCGATTTTACGCCAATTGACCAAAGCTCGATTCGTAGTCCAGTAAAACTAGTGCGACCGGGGAACGAGCATATGGCGAGCCATGTTTATCTTCCGGCCGGCCTAGCACTCCATTCCGCCAAACCCGCACCGTAGAATTGCGCTAATGCGCGCCTCTCCTCGTCAGTTAATTGGACAGCGACGCTGCGCATGCGCATATTGATGTCGTTCGCCCGCCTGCCACTCGCGAAGCCTTCGATCTGCTCCAGGAGATAGGTGGCGTTCTGGGTTGCGAGCGAAGGCGCCCCCGTCACGAAACCGATAGGACCATGGCAAGCCTGGCAAGGCGGCAACCCGCGACTCCCATCTCCTTTAGTGATCAGTCGCCCAGCCACGGCCTCATGCTTGGGATCAGACAGAGACTGCGGAAATGCACGGTCGTCCTGCGGATCGGGCGCAATCGGCATCATCCAGTAATAAGCAGCTACGTCGGCGGAGTCGTCCAGCGATAACGAGTTCGCGATCGGTTGCATGACGGTAGAACTTCGCTTGCCCGATCGAAAGTCATCCAACTGTTTCCAGACGACCAACCGGTCCATGCCTGCCAAGTTTGGAACTAATGGACTTGAGCTGAAACCCTCATGACCGTGGCAGCGATCGCAGCGTCGCGCAATAAGCAGCCCACGAAGCGCATTTCCGGAGGAAGCCATCGCTATGGTTCGTGCCGTCCACGCGACGTTCGAAGGAATCCGCACCGGGTCTGCTGCTCCCCATCCAAGGAGGTCACCGTGCGCCCCTAGTAACACGAAAATCGCCAGGGTCAGACCGGCACGCCGGCTCCGCCCTCTCAGTCGATCGCGACCTTTCGCTAACCATCTACTGTCTGGCACAACTGATCCTCGCCTCCCGACTCAATAGTCGAAACTGTTCCAGGGGAACCGCGATCAACCTGCTTCTCATCGTGTAATGTCCGGGTCCACAGAATTCGAGGCAATGCATCGGGTATTCGCCCGCCCGCTTGAACTCCAGATGGGATTCGACGACATAACCCGGCACCGCCTTAATCTCGTCGCCGGTGTCGTTGACGGTTAGCTCGTGAACCACGTCGGCACTGGTAATTCGGACACGAAGAGGAACACCCGTTGGCACCACTACACATTGCGGCACAAAAAGATATTGCTCCGCTATCATTCTCACGGTCACTCCGCCGCCGGACTCTTCGGCCGGTCCCAGGCTGCTTTCCACGAATTCGCCGCGCAGGTGCAGAGTTTGAGGGTTAATCCGGTTGGGTCCACTCAGTAGATACTCGAGGCCCGACTCAGCCTCATATGGAAAACGGACGGTGAGCCATACGCAGGTCAAGACAAGGCTGAGCAAAACAACTCGAACCACGCTTTTTGCACTCGAACCCGTCTCAGCGAGATGCTCTTCAGCATGCGTCGCTGTTGAGATTCTCGAGTTCGAAATGGACCCCTTATCTTGTTCCATGCCTCGCGAACGAAACTACCGCACCTCTAGAATTAGGAGTTAACAACTTTGGATTGGACCAGAACACCCAATGAGTGTAACCGCGATTTTACGCCAATCATCATCGCAACTGTTTGAGGGGTGCTCGGTTACGGGAAATCTGTATTGATTAGCCCAGAGCACTCTCAGATCGCGCCCGTCTGATGCAAGTAGAGTCCAACGAAGAGAAGAGAACCGAGGGAATATATTGCGACTACCCACCAAAACGTGTTCGGTTCTTTAGCGCGATAGATCGTACGACCAATACGTGCCCAAGTCTTTCCTGTACAAGTCGAAACCACAGCCCCGGAAAATGAGGTTATCCCGAGTATGAGGTAGATATGCTGCGGGTACCAATCAGGCATCGATAGCCGTCCCATTTTTCCTACTTGCATGAGTTCCAGTTCGCCTGCAAGCGATGGCAAGCCATTATAGGTGTTGAAACCAGGCCGTTACACTCAACCCCCCGCTGCCGGGGTCAACGAGCGCTATGGCGATTTTTCGCCAATTGACTACGGCTTCGGGTTTTCCGAATGGCCCCGAAGCGCTTAGGAAGGCAGCCATTCGACTAGAATCGAGCAATGACATCGAGAAATAAGAGCGACCACAAAGCGGGTGATGCGGGTTCGGTCGAATCTTGGCTGGTCTCGGCAGGACGGGACCGCCGCCCCGGCTCGCCGCTAAACGTACCACCATGCCCGGCGTCGAACTTCGTGCTCGGCGAGCGCCGTGCATACTCCCGCGACGACGCCACGCCGGGATGGGAGGCATTGGAAGAGATCGTCGGCGGTCTCGAAGGTGGATCTTCAGTCTCCTTCGCCTCGGGGATGGCAGGGATCGCGGCGATTTTCGATCAACTCTCCACAGGGTCCGTCGTGGCGTTGCCGGATGACTGCTACCAAGGTGTCGCGGGACTCGCCAAGGCTGGCGAAAGCCGTGGCCGCTGGAGTGTGCATCGCCTCGCCGTGGCCGACACCGCAGGCTGGATCGAGATGTGCGGCGTGGCCGACTTGATATGGCTGGAGTCGCCCTCGAACCCGCTGCTGACGGTGGCTGATCTGGACCTCATCTGCGCGGCACCGCGAAAGCGTGGTGCGATCCTAGGCGTAGACAACACCTTCGCTACGCCGCTCAATCAGCGTCCGCTGGCGCTCGGGGCCGATGTGGCCGTTCAATCGATAACGAAGTTCATCGGTGGACACTCGGACCTGCTCAACGGCGTAGTCACCGTGCGCGACGCGAACTTGCTGGCGGCGTTGCGACAAGCCCGCGAACTCACGGGTGCAACACCCGGCACCCTCGAAACGTTTCTCGCGGTTCGTGGGGCTAGGACGCTGGCACTGCGGCTGCAGCGTGCGCAGCACAACGCGATGACACTCGCCGAGCGCCTCGCGCGCCATCCAAATGTCAGTCTGACACGCTATCCCGGGCTGGCCAGTCACCCGACTCACGAGGCGGCGCGGCGGCAACTCAAGGGCTTCGGCACGATTATCTCGTTCGACGTGCGTGGCGACGCCCGCGCCGCCGACGCTGTGTGTGCCGGAGTGCAGCTCATCCAACACGCCACCAGCCTCGGCGCGGTCGAGTCCACCATCGAACGACGCGCCAGCATTCCCGGGCAGGAGCACCTGCCTCCGGCACTGCTGCGATTGAGCGTGGGTATCGAGGCCGTCGAGGATCTTTGGACCGATCTGGAAAGAGCGTTGCGCAACGTGGCACCCGGTTGACGGCAAAAACGGAAGTGTTGACCGTCAGTCCCTTTAATGAGGCCTTGTCACAAACTAGCGCCGTCTCTTCGCTCCATAACTGGGTATTTTGAGTGTAATCGAGATTTTGCGTCAGTTACCGTCGTGGGCTGATCGATGGGCGGTTAGATGATCTGCATAGGACTGTTTAGCCGTGTCTGCTCGCCGGTTGGCGTTATCGCTTCGTGTCGGTCATGTCGTGGACGAGCCGTTCCATGCTGTTTTGTCCGATACAGATCAGACCTGTACGCGGGCTGTCCAGGTCGGCGAGTAACGCCATTACCACAGCAATTACGATCGGCGTCATCACAAGGGAGAACCAGAGCCTTCGTTTCAGACTGAATCCGGTCACAAAACTCTGGAAGATCGCGACAATGAAGATGATGAGCCAGACCGTCTTGGGTACGCGGTTTTCAAACGCGGCCAGTCGTTTCTCTGAGACATCAATCAGCTCATTTAGAGCTGTAAGTACGTCGCGACAACCGCCGTCTGGTTTTGCTGCGTGACCGCAACGATCTGTTGCCATAGTTGCCCCTGAAGAGCCTTCGTCCGTTGCGTTTCGCGATCCAGAGCCGCTTGGTCTAGAAGTGTTTCTGTGGCAAAATCGCGTCGCACTACGACATACTCGCGCAGCAGTTCCAGAGTCCGAACACGTTGTGGTTCCGGCAACGTTTCCGCCCGTAACGCGGTCGTCCCGATTGCGTTTGCTTCATCGATGACAAGCTGTCTTCTTTCGTCGAATCGGGGCAGTACGATGGCTACAGTAAATCCCAGGAGAAGTCCTAACAGGACGAACAATCCTTCTCGCAAACCTGTGATGTGCTCATGATGATGACTGTCCTCGTTAATTCGCGTGGACATGTCCACACGGTAGCCGAGCACCGATGAGGCAATAAGTACGATGCAAACGGCTATGGAGAGAAGCCACGGCTCGTCGAGAAGAAATATCATTTCAACTCCGCTTAGTGCTTAGTATTTTCGAAAACAAAGTGCTTGTTGCGGCCTTCGTTTCGTGGTGGCGACGAAAACAGATTTCGCCACTGGTGCAAGAAGCTTGACAGCTTGGCTCAAATCTCCATCACTCTCTTTTGCGCATGTCCAGGTGACCGAACGGGGACAACCGGCTTCACGCGGGAGGTTCTCCGGAGGCTGGCACGATAACAGCAGACTTATCGGGTGCAGGTGCTTTAGGCAGCCCGGTCACAGAAAAATCGCGTACACCAATAGACCTACCGAGACGGCAATTGCTAGTCCCCAGATCAAATAGCATGTCACTTTCATGGCATGCTCTTCGTCCGAAAGATGCTGTACACGAGCCATGGTGGACTCTTACCCAAGGACGGCCAACGAGCCGCTATTCATTACGATGATCCCGCAACTGCGTAGCGTTGTCCGACGAGATCTTACAGAACAATAGCCGCCACTTCAACCGCCCCGAGCGCAACCCAGCATATCGCTCTTGTGTGCTCCCCGGCCAACCAAAACCCAGTAGCCGCACTGAAGCAAAGGACTGCGCTTGTCCAACCGCTTGCCCAGGCGGCAGGCTTGCTCAACAGCTTCAGGAGTTCCATTTGAATGTCCTTGTGATATTGCTGGAAAGTCCTTGCGCTTTCTTATACGACGAGCGGTGCGATGACAGTAATGACCTGGCGACGAAGGGCCCTGCACTAGAATTCAGACGGAAGCCTAATTCTCCTTCGCCGAAGATAAGGAGCAGTAACGGTTGGTTACAGAGCGCGCCTCCCAGCTTCGCGGATCGAGAGGCGGCCCGCCACCAGACCGCCTCCCTCTTACCACTCAACGTTCGAATACGAAGTGGCCAACCCGGTTCTGCTGCCAGCACTGTTCGTTATTCTGCGTGCAGAAGGGTTTTTCTTTGCCTAGGCTGACCGTCGTAATGCGCTCAGACGAGATTCCTTTCTGTACGAGGGCTTGCTTTACTGATTCCGCCCGTGTTGTTCCCAAGGCTAGGTTGTACTCTTCAGATCCCCGGTCGTCACAGTGCCCTTCGATGAGAATCTTGACGCTCGGATGCTGCGAGAGGAAGGCCCCGTCATTCTCCATTGCAGCCGCGTCGTCCGAGCGGACGGCAGATTTGTCGTAGTCGAAGAACACGTCCCTCATGTTTTTGCTGAACAGTTCCTCCTCGGTTGGCGACGGTGTTGCATTGGCGACGCTCGCGTTTACCGTGACACGGGCGGAGACGTCTTGCGTTCCTCCCGGTCCCTTCGCGACCAGTGTGTAGGTGGTGGATGCGTCAGGTGTGACCAATCGGGAACCGGAGGGCGGTAGCGTACCAAGACCGGCTATGGCAATTTCACTGGCATCGCTGGTTTGCCAGGTTAGCGTGGTTGATTGACCCTGGTAAATCACTTTGGGGTTAGCTGCGAGAGTAGCTGTCGGCGCAACCGCCGGTGGAGGCACAGGCGGTGTAATTTTGGCCACCTTCTTGTTGCATCCTGCCAGCGACATCACACTCGCTAACGCTCCAAGTAAAGCAATTAGCTTCAGTCTTTTCTGCGTCATCTTCTCTTCTCCTCACTCGGAAGAAATGTTGGATTGTTACGGAACACGGACTTGCAGAACCCCCAATCGATCCGGGGAATGCCAAACCAGAAACGAATTCCTAGTTCCGGCGATTTCGACCTGAGTTGATGGGTTCTAGTGCGACCATTCGAGGAGAATCAGCAGCGAAGGACGATGGTGTACTCTGGCAAGTCGCTAAACCGGAATTCTGCGGCTGAAAGCGACATCCAAGGGAAAACGACTAGCTGAGAAATCAGGGAATGTTGTAAGCAGTTCGATGCGCCCTGCACGATGGCGGTTCGTAAGCGAGCCGCCGCTCGCGCTGCCTGAAGCGCAGTAGCCGGCCCGTGTACCGCAGAATATGGGCCCTGCATAGCCGGAAAAAGAAAAAGTGTCACAATGCCGAGAACTACCAGCAGTGTCAGTTCATATCCGAGGCGGAGAGAAATCATCGACATTCGACAGCTATTCTATTGGGATTCTGCAACGATTTAAAAGTGCAATGCAAGGTTACCGTTGTCCCTGGTCCTCTTGGTAGCGCGCTGCGAATGCGGAACGCGAGAGCGCCTTATAGCCGATATTGTCGCGAACAGTTAAGATGGCGCCGATAACCTAGCCAAACAGTCAAAAGGTCCCAAAACCGGCCGCCGCGAAATCGTTAGTGTGTGGATTCGCTGCCTCACTGCTAAATCGACGCGTAGGTTATGACGTTTCCTGTCTACGCAAGAAAGTGTGGAAATCGTGAAGAAGTATCGTCGCTCGCGGCAGAGTCTTTGTTTGGTCACGGTAGTATTGTGGGCACTCTTTGCGGAAGTGCTAGTCTGCACAAACTTGATCGGCGTTTGATCAGGGGAGTCTGTAAACGCCGCCACTCTTGCCCTGAGTAGCAACTCAACAAGCCATACGGTTCACCTGTCCGAAGCGGACTGCAATCACCAAACCCCTGAAAATGGAAGCTTGGCGCGCATCCGTTCAGAGAATCGAGGCTCCCGGTGAACGCATAGCAGCTACCACTAGTTATCCGGGAGTTTTGGCGAAATAATTGCGACACCCTTCAACTATATGGACTGCTTACGAGGCGCGCAGCACTGTTATGCCCTTTCCCGAACCTTCTTCAAGGCCGAAGAAATAAGCTACGACCAACGTCAGAGGTAACGCTGCCAGGATGTATTTTGGTGGGGTTTCTTGGCGAAGAAACGCCCGTCCCATGGGTTCAAACACGACAAACACGAAAACAATACCGGCACTGAACCGACGCGACCCACGTCTCCCAAATCCCCGGAACAAGCATAGAAGTGCCACAGCCACAATGAACAACAGATGCGATGCATCTCGGCCGACCAGCGTTATGGGGAGGGCAGCAATCAATCTCGAAATCAATGTTGAAATTGCCGCGGCCGACACAAGTTTGGCATAACCGCAACACCCATTTTTAAGCGCTGATCTTTAACCGGAAGAGTCATCTTCATTGCCCTCCTTATCCCTCCGCAAAATCGCGATAACGATCGAGTACGTCACGCTGGGAAACTACTCCTTCTATGTTACGGAGGTCGGCACGGTTCACAACCGGAACTAGCAGCCAGCGATCTACGTAACGCAATGCGGTTTCCAAAGGAAGATCGGGATGCAAATGTGGAACTTGCTGCTCCGCCAGAAGGGCGCTCAGGCTCTGGCTGCCTTTTCCATCCTTCACAATGGTTTCGAGCTCCGGCCTGGTGATGTTGCTCCACCCAGAGGGATGGAGGCGAACCAGCAGCACATCGGATGATTCCTCATCCAGGCGCCGAAACGCGTGATCCGCCGTTTCGTCTCCATCCAGCACGGAGTTTGGTACGGCACGCATGGCATCCTCGACGCGCAAGATGCCTTCCTCCCTTTGTTCTTCCATAGAAGGCAAGTCCAAGCCGTCTTGGCGCGTGAGCACATCAAAAATCGCTGTAGGCTGCAGCCCGCGTGAAATCACATAGGCGAAAGTGTTAGCCAAGATGACTGGAACAATAATCGAGTAGTTTCCGCTGACCTCCAGCACCATGAATACGGATGTCATCGGCGCACGTAGGAATCCGGCAAAGAGAACGCCCATGCCTACTAGAGCATAAGTTCCTGGCGACCCGCTCAAATGCGGCAGAAAAACGTGCTGCGCTCCTCCCACCGCCGCCCCCAACATAGCGCCAATAAACAAAGTTGGCGCAAACATGCCTCCAGGGGTTCCACTCACGAATGAAAGCATGGTCGCTAAGATCTTGAGAGCAGCGAGGACAGCCAGCATTTGCCACGTGAACTGACCATGCATGGCTTCGTCGATGTATTCATATCCCGCTCCCATCACTTGCGGAGCGCCAAGGACCGCGATGATTCCGATCAGTAAGCCGGCCAGCGCAGGCTGAAAGTACTGCGTCCAGCGCGGCAGCGCCCTGCACCACGGGCGCAGGGTCGCGATTCCGCTGGAGAATGCGACCGATGCCAGCCCGCCCGCAACGCCTAGAATGGAGTAGGCGATTAATTCCGAGGGATGCTCCAGTTGCACCGCCGGAATCCGAAAAAGAGACTCGGAGCCCAGAAACCATCGCGTCACTACGACGCTTGATACAGCGGACAGAACGACCGAACCCAGAATACCGGCGCTCCAACGCCCGATGACTTCTTCGATAACGAAGAGCACTGCCGAGATCGGCGCATTAAACGCGGCGGCTAACCCAGCAGCGGCTCCCACCGGAGCGATCAAGCGCATACGATCGCGTGATAACCGCATTCGTCTCCCGAGCGCAGAGGCCAAGCTCGCACCAATCTGCAGAGATGGATCTTCGGGTCCTAGGGAATACCCCGACCCTATCGCTAAAGCCGCCGTGATGAATTTGCCGACAGCGGTACGAAGCGGGATGTAGCCGTTGTAGATGTACAGAGCCGCTTTGGTTTGGTTAACCCCACTGCCACGCGCCTGCGGAAAGACATGAATAACAAGCACCGCGATGATCAAGCCAGCTAGGCTGGGTGCCAGCAGCAGGCGCAATGGCGAAATCGTGGCGCCCGACCCCAACAGATAAACGCGGCACCAGTCGATGGCGAAGCGAAAGCAGACCACTGAGAGTCCTGCGAAGACCCCAATGAATACCGATAGGACAAGGAAGAAACGATCTTCCCGAAAGACCGATCGAAAGATATTTCCACCAGACCGATCCGGAAGCGCCACCGGCTCGGCAGGCCCGTCCTCCAGGCCCAGGCCAGTCTGCGGGTTGGGCGAGATGTTCACGCTAATTCCCTTCGTGCAATTTTGAGATGAGCAGCAGGGCCATGTCAGTCCCTGACAAAGGTCCGCAAGCGTCATTGGCTTTGCGCTCGATTGCAAACACCACATCCATGGCCGCCTCGACCAAGTCCGGATTTTTTCGCAGACTTCGTTCCGTAATCTGCGGCTCGATCTGCGCCCAGTTCTCGGCGAGACTCTGCCCCGGCGAGGAGGACGAAGTATGTCCCTTGAAACCCCCCGCAGCGGAGCAGGCCTTCAATTGCTCACCAGCTGCTGCAAAAGCCTGTATGACAATCCGGTTGCGCTGCTCGACCGGAATCTGTCGTCGGAAAGGATCCATCTGCACCACCAGTTCTGTGGTTCTGAGCCGTTCGGCAGTCTGCACATCGCCCGGATTGGCAGCCGTAGCAGCCTGCAGGTATCGCTGAGCGACAGGATAGCGACCGAGTTCGAAAGCAGCCAACCCGGCCCCGGCCAATGCTGCCTGGTTATGGCGGTCGGACTTCAGGCTCAAGCGGTACTCAGCGAGCGCATGCTCATTGTCCTGTGCCTGTAGAAAGAGATCGCCTACGCGTTCGTGCAGAGACGGATCGTCATCCAAGCTTGCGGCCAGGGCAATCAACTCCGACTGTGCTTGTGGCTTGGCGTTGATGCTTAATAAGTATTCGATGAGTTCCAATCGGGCGTTCCGACGTTCTACCTCCTGATCACCCGGCCAGGTGGAATAGATCGCGTTGTGGTAGTAACGAAGGGCCTGTTCAGTCTCTCCTGTTTGAGCAGCGATACGCGCGAGTTCGAGGTTCACCAGCCCATTTTCCGGTTCCCGCTCCCAGAGGTTAATCAAATAGGCCCGAGCTTCACTGGTCCGCTTCAGACCAATTAGGGCCTGGGCCAAGCTCAGCTGGAAGGAATAGTCGTCGCGCGAGTAGCGCAGCGCCGCTCGGAATTCGTTGGCTGCGAGCTCAAAGCGATGATCCTTGAGGTCTGCGGCTCCAAGAGCAAACCATTCATTTCCGAGAGATTTCTGCTTTGCGTGATAAATGCGAGATAACCCGGCAACTCCCAGGAAAAGCAACACGGCTAGCCCTGAGAGCAGAACCAAAATGACCGGCTCTCGAGCGAAATACAGCCGAAGATCTTGCGTCTTTTCGGTGTTGCTCATGCGCGTTCTTTTCGTTGTCACCGTGCCGTAGGACGAGAACGTTTACACTGGGATACCCCAAGAAGCAGCTCCTCATCGCCCGGAAAAAGAGGGTACTGGACGGCTCGTGCTCGCTGTGATGCGGGACCGAGGCGTCTTCCGGTCCGCAACCGAAGCGAAATACTGCCTGCTCCAATCGCGATAGAGGTTGAGGGGTTCTGAAACGTCAATCTGAAGAAAATCAGCACCGGAAAATGCTACCGAACCCTGGCGAGAGACCGCTGCTGACCTTCGTATTGGGAAATGATTTCCGATAAGGAACTGTCAGCGACGAATTCAGCCAGTTTCCTAAGGAATCGAACCCACCCCGTACGACACCGGTCCGTACCCGGGCGGCGGCCGCGGCCGCTTGAAAGGCCGTAGCCGGGCCGTGCACCGCAGAATACGGACCCTCCATCGCAGGAAAGAAGAAGACCATTAGGACGCAGATAATTGCGACAACACCTATTTCACATCCGCCGCGCCCAAAAGTCATTTTAACAATTATATCGAATTACGATGGGCAGTGTGCTGTCGGTCCGGTTTCCGGGAGAGACGAAAGCCGTGTCCGGAGCAACAGGCTTCCGAGAAGGAAATGTTGTTTACCATGCCGGATGTGATACTGCAACTGCCGCACGCAGGCAACCTTCCGGATTGCATACTCATCCACCTGATTTGAGCCTCTTATCGGAACAATCTCACATGGGGCATCAACTGATGTTTCCCCTAACGTGGGGGTACGAATTCGCCGTCTTGGCGGTCATCTGCACTTTAGCGATATTCTTGTTTCCGGCTGTGTGTGGTTTCTTTTCGAGAAACTGGGTGTTGCGCCGGGACTTCTTGGCGGGACCTGCAAAACTTAGCAATGTCGGGCTGCGCGCACCCCAAGAAGTGCAATGCGGCGAGGGCCATCCCCAAAGCTCGAACATCGCGCGCACGCTAAGGAACGCCCTCACCCGTCCATGAACAGCCGTGGCTGTTGGTACTTTTCGTGCTAAATCGATGACAGGAGCTTAATACAATAATGATCACACCAGCGACCACGTCTGAAAACATCCGGATATGGAGACCGAAAAAGTCCTTTCATTGGGAACTATCGAGTCTCTCGCCGCGACTCGGAACCCTTATTTTCGCGATCGCGTTCTTTGCGGTCCGAATTGGGTCTGACTGGCTCTTCCGTTGGTTCATTGCGGACGCTCCAATGCCGCCCCTTTGGACTGTCTTGATTACGACGGGAATTGGAACGGCCATTTCGTCAGCACTCGTTTATTTGTTGCTGGCCTCTGTGCAAAGGCAGTTCCGTGCGATTCGTCTTTTGAACCACGAGTTACGGAATTCCCTACAAGTCTTGAACTACATCGCATCGGACCTTGAGCCCAAGATAGCCGCAGTCGCGACGAATTCCATCAATCGACTGTTGCAAGCACTTAGACAAGCTTCCAAGCTTCTAGGACAAAGACCTACTTGGTCGTAAATTAACTATTGCAAAATCGTGGAAGCACTCATTAACTGAGGATCACGCCCGAATTCGTGCGCAACTTGCCGCTCGAAAAGCGATATACGTGGAGAGTGTATTCCGCGCTTAGGTGGGCACTTGCTGATTTCGAGGACGAATACGTAGGGCTCGACCTACCCAACATCCCTGAACCCATGCGGTCGGAGATGACCAAAGAACTCGAACTGCGATTCTTGCAACTCCAAATGCTGTTGCAGAGTTCCACGCAGAATAAACGTTGCTCCATTATGCGGGATTGTGAACCAGCACCTCGATGCCGTCAAGACGGAAGGCTCACGGAGGGCAATGAGTCTCGATCCTTACCTGATTTCTGTCCTTCAAAGTTGGAAACAGATTACGGAGTTCCGAGGTCCGGTGGATTGGATCTTCGCTTCCCCGATTAAGCTGGGCAGAGTGCCGATCAGCTACACAGGGTATCAACGGATCTTACGGAACGCTGCTGCAGCGGCCGGCATCGGCAAGGTCGGGACACACAGCATGCGGCACACGTACCGTTCATGGCTCGATGCTGTTGGAACTGCCATCACTGTGCAACAGAACCTCGTACGGCACTCGGACATCCAAAACACCCTCAGCATATACGGGGACGTGGTGACGGATGAGATGAGGCAGGCGGGATCCAAGGTTGTGGGCTTGGCTATTAATTCCAGAGTGATTCCAAGGTCCACAACTCATTGAAATATTGGTCGGGGCGATAGGATTTGAACCTACGACCCCCTGCGCCCAAGGCATTTAGTTCGTCTGAACTGCTCGGGTCAGCACCATCAACGGCTTACAGTCCGTGTCCAGCCCTCGGAATATACGACGCAGGGAACCATTGCGCAAGAAGTCTTTCGTCTACGGTTGAACGGGCGCGTACGGCGGTCACTCAGGCTCAGCGATGCCGAGTTGGTTAAGAATCTTGTCGCCTTGCACAAGCCTGTCATTGGCCTCTTCGAGCAGTTGGTCAAACACATTATCAGTCGGTTCGTCGGTGACCTCTTTAGACAACTTCCATGCTCGAAGAAGACCTTTGGCCTCGTTTGTTAGAGCACTAACCTGAAAAAAAAGTGGTTGCCGCTGTTTTTCGAAGGCTAACTTACTGGCCTCGCCCTGAGCGCGTTGCAACTCTTCACTCAGTTCCTGCTCCCGCCTTGTGAGTTCATTAACCTCTGCGGTCATCCGGTCAGCATGCTCCCGCACATTCGCGTACGCCTTGGCGATTGCGGGCGCGGTATCAGACTTCAAGGCCGATATCTCGGCGTCCTTGATTTTGATGACAGCGTCCTGAGCCTCAATCGTCGTGTCCTTGCTCTTGAGTTGCTGCTCGACGATGTTCTTAAGCCAGATGCCGTAGCCGACAATCAGGACAGCAACGACTGCATTGAGAACTATGTTCCATGCTTGGATTGTCATGACTGATTACCGTGCTCGATATCAAGGTCTTCCTGAGCAACCCGCAGGAGTTCGGCTCGGAACTGGTTGACTTTCATGTTGAAGTCAGCCAGTGCTTGTGCTTGCTCGTCCTGTGTAGGTACGTTTCGTGGTTCAAAACTCAATGCGTAATCGACTATTATTATCCATGCGTCCATTGTCTTGTTTTTCGTCAAGGCATCCGCAATGAAGATTCTGCCCGTCAGAGCACGATTGCCACGTTGAACACCCGCCATTGGGTTATTGCGGTCGTTCCCGGCAGAGACAACGTTGTGAGGGTAAAAGTAGTAACTCATCTGTTCGAAACCTTCGTCGAGTTCATCAATCAACTCACGCCACTCCAACTTTTTGTTGTCATTTATCCATTTCTTCCGGTCTAACCGGGACGACAACCAATGTGACAGCCCAGTAGCAATCAAAGAGCCCAGACCGAGAAGTCCCACTACGGTTTGCCACATCGGAATCGACTGAGCAGGTTCAGGCATGAGAGGTTACTTCGTACCCTTATTTCGGAATCCATGTGAACGGCTTTTGCTGCACGTCCTGCGGTTCACATTTTTTGCAGTCAAACTTCTCCGAACCCGTGGCTATCCCCTCGATGCGTTTGTCCGACAACAGGTCGATTTCCACGTTATTGTCCAGACTGCACCAGTTGGTGACATTCTGTGCGTACGTACCTAACCCTTTCCGGTACGTGCAGGGCAAGCGTGTATGGTTCTTTCCTCGCCATTTACCATCTGGACTTTTCTTCAGTTCGGTTCGACTGAATCCACCCGCCGTCTTGGTTGCTGGCGGAATGCTAATCCAATCGACGTACAAGTAGTCCCCGTCCTGCTTGACGGCGTAGTCGCGCCCGCTTGTGATGGAAGTCCAGACTATGCCCGCGAACGAAGTATCACTGTGGCTTATGGCAGAGTCCAGCGGTTTGACCTGCTGCCGAGCAGTGATGAGCAGCGCCTGTACTTCGTTGCAAGGAACTGCGAAGTTTAGATTCTGTGCCTCTCCGGGGTTTGCGCCCAACGTAATGACCCCGACAACGTGGCCATTCATATCCAGCAATGGCCCGCCGCTGTTTCCGTGTGAGACTGGCGCTGTAGTCTGAATCCACTTCTTGTTGGCCACATCTCGAATAGCACTGACGATGCCGTCCGAAACCGTCCCCTCAAGACCTAGTGGGCTGCCTATAGCAACAACGTGGTCGCCTGCACGGAGTTTGTCGATGTCCCCAAGCGTTAAGAATGAAAGATTCTTCCCGTTGACCTTCATGATTGCCAAGTCCTTATCGGCATCATCGGCAAGAACACCGTTCACTGGGAAGAATGACCCGTTCGACAGTTTGGCGGTCGCGGAGTGGGCTTCTTTGATGACGTGGTGGTTAGTGACGATTTCGCCGTCAGCGGAAACTAGAAAGCCGCTGCCCAATGCGGTCTCTTGTCCCGAAGAATCGGAGATGACTATCAGCACGACGGCATCGCTACTTCTCTTCACGATGTCAGCGACGGTATCTTGTGCTGGCGAGTACGAGATGAAAACGGCGACCAAAAGAACGCAGAGATTCCTCATGAGGGTCTCCTAGCGAACTGCTGAACTCTTGGGGAAGGGAAGACGGACGGATTTTAAACTGCGAATGGCTACACGTCCACCCAAAACTGAATCGTAAGTTGTTGTTGGTCGGGGCGATAGGATTTGAACCTACGACCCCCTGCGCCCAAGGCAGGTGCGCTACCAGGCTGCGCTACGCCCCGACTGCTTCGATTATAGCTGAGCACTTACCATCCGATGTAACCCGCACGGCGCGCTTGCGGGGGTATAATTTCGGGTTGACATGCAAAATCCCCGTTACGCCCTGGTGGCTTATGTGAGGAATGCCGTCGGGGAATTTGTGGAGAACCTCCGGCAGGAACTGCATCCCGACCTGCCCCATCTGCCCGCTCATGTGACCATTCTGCCTCCGCGGTGTTTGAACGGAGGGGAGATCGCGGCGCTCGAAACTCTGGAAGATGTCTGCGGCCAAACCGAGCCATTCGACGTGACTCTGGGCGATGTCGAAACTTTTGTCCCGGTAACGCCGACGGTTTTCATCCGAGTAGCTCACGGCTCCCAAGGGATGCGCGAACTGCACGATCGATTGAACACGAAGGCCCTGGCCTATACCGAGCAGTGGCCTTACATGCCGCACCTCACCATTGTGAAAGTGATCAACGAAGAGTTGGCGCAACAGGCCTACATTTTCTCTCGCGACCGCTGGGCGCTATTTACCGGCAGCCGCCGCATCGCGCTGAGCGAACTCACTTTTGTGCGCGAAGAAGACCAGAATCGTTGGGTCGACCTCGCGGGAATTCATTTAGGCCGCAGTATCGCCAATCGCTAATTCCCCATGTGACCTTCTGGTTGTCCAAATTCCCGTCCCTGCCGGTAGTCCATGTCCCCTGGTACAAATCCCTTGCGTGCGTTGCTAAGTCGGGATGGCAAGCATAAAAAGGAGTTGGACTCGCTGCGCACGCCGCCTGAGCACCCTTCCCCCAGCGAATTCGCAGAAGCCTTTCGGGAGGATTCATGCAGATTGGGGTCTACGGAGCGGGGTACTTAGGTACAGTGGTTTCCGCCTGTCTCGCGGACTTCGGCACCCCGGTTAGCTGCTGCCATCCTGACAGCTCGCAAATGGTTGCGATGGCGCAGGGCAGCGTCCCCTTTCACGAGAAGAACCTTACCGAAGTCATCAAGCGTAACGTGCGCTCCGGGCGCCTGGCTTATTCGACGGACATTGAATCCTTTGCCCGGAAGGCGCAAGTGATCTTTCTGGCCGAGGATAGTCCGCAGCACTTGACCGATCTGGCGATTCGCATCACGAAGGCCGCGCCCAAGCCTCCGATTCTGACGATTGTGACCCCGGTTTCAGTGGGCACGGCGTCGGCGATCGAGAAGCGCGTGGCCGAGGCAGGCCTGCGAGCTTCAATCGTTTCGCAGCCCATGTTCTTTACGCCGGGTTGCGCGATCGAAGACTTCAACTGGCCCGACCGCATCATACTGGGAACCGATTCGAACGATGCCGTGCTGGCTCTGAAACAAATCTTCCATTCGCTGGTGATGCGAGGCGTGCCAGTGATTGTGACCAATCACGAAACGGCCGAACTGGTACGCGAATCTGCGACGGCGTTTGTGGCGACCAAAATTTCCTTCATCAACGAGCTGGCGAGCTTGTGTGAACATGTGAATGCGGATGCCGTCAGCCTTTCGCTCGCACTCGGCCTGGACAAGAAGATTGCGCCTCGCTGCTTGCAGCCCGGCGCCGGGATGGGCGGTTTGTTTGCGGAGTCCGATATGGATTCGCTGGCCGATCTGGCGCAGCGCAACGGAGTCGCTTTGAAAGTCCTGACCGCGGCTCGCGAAGTGAATCATGGGCTGGCTGACCAGGTAATCGAAAAGATTTCCAGATGCGTTCAGTCTGTGCAAAACAAAGACGTCGGAATTCTCGGTCTGGCTTTTAAACCCAACACCAACTCCGTCGCCGGATCGTCTTCCATGCGGCTGGCAAAGAGTTTGATTGCGCAGGGTGCGCGGGTGCGAGCCTATGATCCGGTTGCCTTGCCGGATGCGCGCCTCGAATTGAATGGTTCCGTCTTTTACTGCGAATCGCCTTATGCCGCGGCGGAGGGTGTAGACGCTCTCGTTGTTGGCACTGGCTGGCCGGAATTTCGCGGACTCGATTTCGGCCGCATCAAACAAATGCTGCGCCGTCCGCTGATCGTGGACACGAAGAATCTGCTCGACTCCGTCCGCCTTCGCGCCATGGGGTTTGAATATGTTGGCGTGGGACGCGGGTAATTCCACATCGCGTCTGAATCATCCCATCTTCCCGGACGAGGCGTCCGGCACTACGTGAGCATTGCCGCTGTCTGAAGTTCTCCTCGCTAGTTGCTATAATCTCAAGTACGCGGTGGGAGTAGCTCAACCGGCAGAGCACCGGACTGTGGCTCCGGACGTTGCGGGTTCGATTCCCGTCTCCCACCCCAGTGTTCCAACCATTTGATCGGGTTTAGTCGTCGACATTTTCTGTTCCCCACGGGAATGTCGGCAACGGTCCCCCACTCTTCCGTTGCAAGTTCCAAACTCACTGAGGTTAATTAAGGCTAGGAGTAGGGTGCCTCTCTGTCCCAAAACCTCTTACTTAAGAATTACTTTTGGATCTGAACAAGCCGACCCACTCGCGGTAGTGTAGCGAACCACATAGTCGTACTCGACATCCCGTTTGCCCACCGGGGACAGAACATCCGAGCAAATGTTTGGCGGATCCGGGTTTTTGTTAACCAAGAAATCGTTCTGACTGAGCGGAAGATCCAGAGGAGTAGGATTCCCCGGGAAATGAATAAAATACTGGGTACTTGCCGAGTTTGCTATGCACCAACGGATATGGTCTGGTCTGCTTAGAAAAGCCGGCAGGCGAACGGTGGAATCCTTTGGGTGAGCAATGTCACCCGTGTAAACAGTGCAATCTGGTCCTACACCCTTCTGACTAATCTGTACCGTGATGGTGGGTCTTCGGTGGAAGATCTGCAGGACACTGAACCTCTCGTAGCCAAGGTAAAAGGTCAAGCCGACAGCCGCCACAATGGCCAGAAAAATCGCTGATCGCTTCATGTAGTCCTCTTTCATTCTGATTTAGGATCTGCCGCCCTTATGCACCTCCAACCAGTTTGTAAAACCTCGGATCCTTACTCAGCCCTGCAAACGCCGGATCATCCTGTGCGTAGTACTTCGAGTATCCCTCAGCCAGGGCCTTCTTCAGATAGCCCAAGGCCTTTTGCCGGTCCCCCAATTGATTCTCGGCCTTCGCTGCATTGAAAAGCACTTCAGGGTTTCGGGGTGCAACCACCAATGCCTCATTTATATAGCGCAGAGACAAACTTTTTTCTTGAAGCATGGCATGATACAGGCCCACCCACGACAATACCTCTTCATCACGGGGATTTACCCGCAACTGCGCTTCGGCCAGCGCGATCGCCTTGCGGTAAGCCTCTTCCGCCTCGGCGCGCCTCCCTGGTGTCCAGTAATAAGCCTCCGCCAGGTTCCCCCATTCGCCGTATTCGGTCTGTTCGAGCTGCACTGCCTGCTCATACGTCCGCGCCGCATCGGCATATCGTTTTTGGTAGAAATAGGCCGTCGCGAGATTCGAATAGGAAAATGCTGTGGGCCGTATTTCTGCCGATCGCTCGAATTTCGGTATCGCATCGGAGTATCTTCCCAATGCCAGATATGCTCCGCCCAGATTGCTGTATCCTCTGTAGCTGTCAGGGGCTAACTGAATCACGTGCTGGAATGCACTGGCTGCATCTTCGTACCGCGCTTGATTGTTCATCAGGAATATACCAAGCCGGTTGTAACCCAGCCATGAGTTCGGACGTAACACGATGGCCCGTTGATACGCGGCCTCAGCCTCCGAAGTTTTACCCAGCTTTTCATAGGCTGACGCCAGTTCTCTTATAGCGTCGTCGTTTGCCGGGTCGATCTCAGTTGCCCGCTGAAACTCATCGACTGCCCGCTCATACTCGCCGGTTCCGTTTAAGACCATCCCAAGGCACACATGAGTAGCGGCCAATCCGCCTCCAAGCATTTCTGCATTCTGGCACGCTTCCCCAGCTTTGTTCACCCAACTCGCATCCCGCGTGTGCTCATATTTCTGCCAGTACGCCTCCCCTAATCCGGCATAAGCCAGCGCGTAATTGGGATCTTGCTGCAAGGCGTGCTGAAAAACCTCAATCGCATGGTCGGTGTTCTCTGGCTTTTCCGATTCCCTCAGATAACCGACCCCACGCAAGTAATAGTCATAGGCGACTGGCGCGCGTGTACCGCGCTGCTTCACAGCATCCTGATCTGCGCCGCGCAATTCAACATCTAACGCAGTCAAGACGCTTTCCACTACTTTGTCTTCGACTCGAAACGGATCGCTTGCCTGCTCGGTGATAACATCTCCTCGGATCTGCAGCAGAGTAGGTGCGTCCACCAGAGCATATTTGATTCTCATCACTCCGCCTGACTGCGCCAGACTGCCTTCCAGCACCAGGTTGACCCCAAAGATGTGCCGGGCCTGATAGACAGTGCTTACCTTCTCGCCCCTTATTTCGCTAGAAGGCACGACTAACAGAGCGTAGTCTCCGCGAAGGCTAGCCAGCTTGGTTGTCAGCGTCTCCGTCAGTCCATCGCTGAACGCGCGCGTGCTCGGGTTGCTATCCGACGCAAGGAAGGGCAAGACTGCCAGTTGCTTCGTAGCCGGCAATCCATTTCCCCTCAGGCGCTTCTTCAGCGTGGGCAAGAACAAAACGCTCCCAACAATCACTACGGCGATGACGGCGAACAACCATTTGTGTGGAAAATGCCACGCTTTCGACCACGGGGAATAGGTTACGCCCTTCTCCAGTTGCGATTTCACGGCCTCCAGATTGGTCAGCAACTCGGTTGCGTTCGTCTGGCGCTCCGTCGGATCCTTGGCCAACATTCGCACTACAATTGCGTCCAATGCTTCTGGAACTTCCGGATTCACAGTGCGGATCGACCGTGGCTTTTCCCGGAGCATTTTTTCAATCGTTTCCGGGAAGCTCGCCGAACGGAAGGGGTGCCGGCCGGTCAGCATCTCGTAAAATACGATTCCGAGCGAAAACAGATCCGCGCGCCCATCGATTGGTTTGTTAAGCATCACCTCGGGCGCCATATATGCCGGCGTACCTGACTGCCCTTTGTCCATGGTCGAAGTCTGGTCCGATCTCGGCCGTCGCTTCGCTACTCCGAAATCCAACACCTTTACATCACCGTTTTGGGCAAGCATGATGTTTTCCGGTTTAATGTCACAGTGCAGAATCCCACGTCCGTGCGAGCTCACTAATGCCTGGGTGCACTGAACCGCTATCTTCAGGAATGCTTCAACGCTGAATGGCTGTGTGAGCAGTTGCCGCAAGGTCCTGCCTTCGACGTACTCCATTATCAAAAACACTTCTCCATCTTTTTCCAGCACATCGTAGATCGCGGCCACGTATGCACTGGCCACTCCAGAAGCTCGTTCCGCCTCCTTCAAGAACCGGCTTCGATACTCCGCATCTTGCCTTAATTGTGGGGCGATCCGCTTTAGCGCAACCGCTCTCTTCAGCCTCGGGTCCTCGGCAAGGTACACTTCTCCCATTGCACCGGCGCCTAATTTTCTCTGTACGATGTAACGCCCTACGGCGCAACCGACGAGCGAATCCCCGTTCGATTTTGGAGCATGAACCTGCGCCCGAGACTTCGCCATTCCATATCCTCACGGGGCAGACAGGCAAACAAATCTGCGTTAAGTACGTATGCGGTAGACCAACGGGAAACAGCTTACAGTCAAACGCCAGTCGCCTCAATATTAAAGTTTCACATCGCGGAAGAGATGCGACAGCAGAGGTAGGATTCGATTTTCGATGCTGGCTACGCTTGTTTTCGAATGTGCCAGATCAGCACTGAAACACTTAGCCAGGCAGCGGTGGCCGCTGTGAGCACGATCCATGTGCTATGGCGGGGCAAGAATTGCCAGACCAACAGGGCAAATACCGACAGTCCGATGCTCCCCATCGCGGAACCGGCTGTATCAATACTGGCTGCCTCTCGTCCGCGCTGCGTTCCCTGTAGTCCTTCTTTTTCTTTCTTCTGACGTTCGTGTTTCTCAATCAGCGTTGCGCTGGCGGGAAAGATCGCGGGGAACGCTAAGAATAGCCCGCCGATGCCGGGCCCGAACCTCTGGGCGATGAGGCCGGCTACACCTGTGATTATTCCTCCGAAGAGGAATCGAATCGCATACTCATACCACTTTGTTTGTCCAAGAACCGAAAGATCGACTTTGATCTGCATCACTATTTCAGCCAGAGGTGCCAGAGTCCGAAAGCTACCCCAAGCCACAAAGGGATCGAACAGATCGTTACCGAGAGAGCTTTCAGCTTGTAATTCATCATCACCCAACTGACGAAAGAAGCGTAGGCAAAGAACGCGACCGCCCCTGCCACCATGGAACGGGCTTCCGTGGCCGCATAGGATGCACCTTCACTCGCCGCCGTCAGCCCCAAGGTGGCAAGTGCGACTGATGGCGCAGCACCAAACAAGCCGGCAAAGCTTTTTGGTTTTAAGAGATCGCCCAGGACTGCGAAAACAGAAACGACCGCACCGCCGATCAGGAATCGGATGAGAATCTGGCTCATCGCTTTCGATCTCTCATCGCATTGAAGATTTCACCAGTTTTCGAGCTTGATCCGGTCCCTTCACACCCAGCACCTTGTAGCGTTCGCCGGAAAGGCTGTGGTAGTTCACAAAGAACCTTTCCAGTTCCTGGCAGAACTCTTTCCCCAGATCATTAATAGTTTTGATGTCTGCCCAGCTGTGAGCGTCCTTCTCCACTGCAACAATCCGGTCGTTCCGCTCTTTGCTTTTCTTGTCGCCCTGCTCGCCTTGAATCACGCCGATGGGCCGGCACGCTAACATGCAACCTGGAAATGCAGGCTCGTCCATCAGGACCAAGACGTCCACACCGTCGCCATCAGCAGCTTCGGTCGAGGGGACGAAACCGAAGTCATAGGGGAAGGCCATACCAGCGGGCAAGACTTTCTTAAGTTGGAAAATCTGGTGGTCAGGATCGAAAGCAAACTTATTGCGGCTGCCCTTTGGAGTCTCGATAACGACCCGAAGCAAACCCTTTTGATCGGAATCGAAAGGCTTGAGACGGGTTGGATCGGCAAGCCCGTTTTTCTTGCTCATTCAGCCCCCAGCGAACAATCAGCAATTGATGCACCGACTATTCTGGAGGTTGGCTCCGGCTCGCGAATGGAGCAGCTACCGACTCGGCAGCGCGGAGTCACGCGGTAGCCTGCCAGGTGGGGTGATCCAGGCGCGTTAGATTGAGGGCATGTACTTCCGTGACCAAGGCAAGACGCACTGAATTAGGTATTGTGGGAATATTGTGAGGTACAGCAGTCTGGTTGTGCGTCACGTCCGAAAGGCAGGATTATGAAGAAATTGCTGGTGTTACTGTGCGTTTTGACTGCGAACCTTGCAGTCGCTCTTCCTCTACCCCGAACTACCACAGGACCATCTAAGCATTCGCTGCTTGCTGGTCGTGAAGGCGGTGGTGGAGTTCAACAAAGAAGTTGCGACGGACGTGAAGGTGGCGGTCTCCGCGGAACTGCTGGGGTCGAAGCGTTTTAAGCTTTGACTCAGCCGCAAAGAATCCATCCGCCCCAAACCGAGGGCATGTCAGAGCAAGGGCGATCTCCGCGCCCTCCGGCCTTATCCCCGGATTAGCTTGTTTTTGAGTCGGCTGGGGTTATAATTGCATCTGAAAGTTGTGGGTGATATGAAGATCACGCCAAAGCCCGGGAATTGTTTGCGTTGGGCGGTCATGATTGTTGTGATGTTCTCCCTGGTCCTAAGCTTGGGCACCCGTACCTTTCACTTTACCCTTCCTCACGGTGTAACCGTCCAATCCAGTGCAACTCAGGGAATGAGGCAACACATGAACCGCGATGCGGTTGGTTTTGTGCCGCCCGTCCCGGTCTTCGCCGCATTCCAAGCTCCCACTTCCTATCCTTATTTCGCTCCGGCGGGGCCACCACTGGCGGTGATTCTGCTTGACGAGAGTCTTTACAACCGTCCGCCTCCAGCCTGCTGAACCAATTCCGCTGCTCTTACTTTTCTTGAACTCAACCTCAGCTTTTGAACCGAGGTCGTCCCGCGCTGAAGCCTGATCGGTTTCTTTGATGCCGGACGGAGTTCACACCGGGCACGCGCCGTCCTTCGGGTATGAACTGATCCCGTCTGTGGCCGCGCGCTGCAAGCAGCGTTCTCGAAAAGCAATCCTTTGGAGGAGATCATGAAAAAGAGCTTGATGTTCCTGGCTCTCGTGTTCGGTGTCCTGTTGGTTTACATGCAGGCTAAATCGAAGCCCGATGCTGAGCAGGGATACCAGACCGCTACGGTTGTCAGCGTTGACAAGTATGAAGCGCCCTCGAATTACGTCGGCGATAATCCTGTAGACGCCCCTCTGCAAGGACGCAACTATGCCTATCAAATTGGCATCCGGTTAGATTGTAGCGTTTATGTGGGGCTCTACCAGTCTGCGACTAACTATCTGCCCGCCGATTTTGCTCCCAACAAAACGGTCGACGTGCGGATGCGGAAGCACGTCATGTATGTCAGCTTGCCTTACAACGATTGGGACGTGAAGATGGGAATTGTGGGTCATCGCCGTATCAAGAACGAGTCCTGCCCGGCCAGCAGCTAACTTTTGCCCGCGACCACTCGCGGCTTAAATGCCGTGAGTGGAAGCCATCGACTGTCCGCCATGGCGGACTGGTTCCCAAGGAGGAACTTACATGAATCGAAATCAAAGTCTTATAGCAGTCTGCATCTTTCTGTTCGCCACGCTGGGGGCAGTCGCGCAGCAACCTTCTAACCCGCCGGCATCGGGCGGCGATAGCGCTACGCCAGTTCGTCACACTTCTACGGTTCGCGGTTGTCTGCAGGGACAACGCGGGAACTACATCGTCATCGAGGACGGAACCAGCCTGGTGTATGCCCTCAAGGGCGTGGGAAACAAACTCGACAGCTATCTCGATCACGAAGTCGAAGTAAAGGGACGAACGCTGCCGGGAACGATCAAGACCGGATTGAATCCTGCGAAAGCGGGGAGTAATCCGAGCGATACGGAACATGGAGTGGATGGAGTTCCTTTCCAGATCGCGGACGTGCAAACCGATGTACACACGGTCGCGAAGCACTGCAAGGCCGCAGACCAGGAATAACGCTTTTGCCTGACGCGCCGCGCGGCTCCGAATCGGTCGTCATCGGGGCCGCGAGGTCGCGCAGGTGGGTCCACGATTGATGAGGGTACCTATGACGAAGCGTTACGTTCTGATCGCGGCTGGGGTTTTGACGCTGGTCGCGTTGATGGTTGCTGTGGAGTATCGAGTACGAGATCGCGACTCTGATCCGAAAGCTGCGGAAATTCGGACAGCCGCGGTGGCTGTGGTGAAGCGCGGCGTGCTTTCGAATACGCTCACGCTGGCTGGGCAATTTCAGCCTTACCAGGAGATCGAAGTACACGCCAAGGTTTCCGGATATGTGCGGCACATTTATGTCGACATCGGAGACCGCGTGCGCGCTGGGCAGACGCTGGCGGTGCTTGAGATTCCGGAACTCGACGCTCAACTGAAGGGAACTCAGGCAGAGGTTCTTCACAGCAAAGATGAAGTCGTCCGGGCGGAGAACGAAGTCATCCGGGCGGAATCCGATCATGCCGCGCTGCATGCCGCCTACGCGAGATTGCAGCAGGCCGCTGCGGCTCGTCCGGGATTGATTGCCGAGCAGGAACTTGATGACTCCCGATCCAAAGACTTGGCAGCCGAGGCGCAGATCGATGCAGCGAAGGCCGCACTCTCAGCCGCCCGGCAACAAACGGCTGTATCCGATGCGGACCGCATGCGAGTCAGCGCCCTTGCTGATTACGCGACCGTTACCGCGCCCTTGACTGGCGTCATTACCTGGCGGTATGCCGATACAGGCGCGCTCATTCAGGCCGGAACTGCTTCGAACACGCAATCCATGCCGCTGGTGAAGCTGGCTCAGAGTGATGTATTGCGTCTGCGCTTGCCGGTGCCCGAGTCGGCGGTGCCTTCAATTCATATTGGCTCGCCAGTCCAGGTTCACGTCAAGGCGATCGGGCGGACGTTTGCGGGGAAGGTCGTGCGCTTCACGCGATCCGTCAGCCTGGACACGCGCACCATGGAAACAGAAATCGATGTCGATAACGCGGATCTGTCGCTCACGCCGGGGATGTACGCTGACACGACGCTTGAACTGGATCGCGAAGAGAACGCGCTTGCTCTCCCGGTGCAGGCCGTGATTCAGGATGCGAGTGGGCATTATGTTCTGGTCGTGGACGATCAAGACCGTGTGCGTAGAAAAGATGTTGAGTTGGGAGAGCAAACTTCCAACCGTGTGGAGATCGTTCGCGGTCTGGCGGAAAACGAACGCGTAATTGTCGGAGGCCAATCTAACTATCAAATCGGCGAAGTGGTAAAGCCAAGGCCAGAGCCTGAATCGGTTGCGTATGAAAATCAGGCGGGAGAGCAAAAGTAATGCCAAGATTCGCTCTCAACTATCCTTTCTTTATCATCATGATCTGCCTGGTAGTCGCGGTTGTGGGCATCACGACCGTGGTGCGAATGCCGGTGGATCTGTTTCCACAAATCAAGGTTCCCGTGGTGGTAGTGGCGACCTTTTACGCGGGAATGCCGCCGGAGCAGATCGAAGCCGAGATTACCGATACCTTTGAACGATTCTTCACGTTGGGAAGCAACATCGACCACATCGAATCGCGCTCGTTGACTGGCGTGAGCCTGATCAAGATTTACTTCAAGCCGGGCACGGACGCCGATGCCGCGCTCAGCAATATTGCGAATCTGGCGATGGCCGATCTTCGGCGCCTGCCGCAGGGAACGTTGCCCCCGGTGGTGTTGAAGTTCGATGCTTCGAGCCTTCCTGTCTGCCTGGTGACACTGAAAGGGCAAGGGCTGGATGAGACGCGGCTCAAAGACCTGGCGCAGTTTCAGGTTCGCAACCAGATTGCCAATGTTCCCGGCGCATCTGTGCCGCAGCCTTTCGGGGGGCGCTATCGCCAGATCATGGTCTATGTTGATCCGGTAAAACTTGAGGCGCACCAGCTCAGCCTGATGGACGTGGTTCACGCGGTGAATGATTCGAATCTGATTCTTCCTGCAGGAGACGTGCGCATCGGTCCCAAGGATTACAACATTTACGTCAACGCACAGCTGCCCGACGTGGATGAGCTCAACCGCATACCGCTAAAGACCGTGGGCAACGCTTCGGTCATGGTTGCCGATGTCGGCGAAGCCAAGGACTCGGGCACAATTCAAACCAACATTGTCCGCATCGATGGGCAGAAGTCGGTGTACATCCCCATTCTGAAGCAGGGCGGCGACAGCAATACGATCACGATTGTTAACGGCATCAAGGCGGCGATCACGGGTCTAGTGGACATTCCGAAGTCGCTAAAGACGGCCGTCGTTTTCGATCAGTCCATCTTCGTCAAGAGCGCGATCAAGAATGTCTTGAAGGAAGGCGGAATCGGATTGCTGCTGACGGCGATCATGATTCTGGTTTTTCTAGGAAGTCCGCGAGCCACGCTCGCTGTGCTGCTTTCGATTCCACTCTCTGCCCTGGTCTGCCTATTGATCATCAACGCCATGGGCGGATCGATCAACGTGATGCTGCTGAGCGGACTGGCACTCGCCTTTTCACGGCTCATCGACGACTCGGTTGTGGTCCTGGAAAACATTTTTCGCTACATGGAAATCGGGGAACCGCCCAGAGTGGCGGCCGAAAAGGGCGGGATGGAAGTTTCGCTGGCAGTGCTGGCGGCGACATCGACACGTCCATTGTGTTTTTCCCTGTGACTTTTTTCTATGGGGTCAGCCGGTACCTTTTTATCGACCTTGCTCTGGGCGTGGTTTTGTCGATCTTCGCCTCGTATATTTTCGCCATGACTGTGGTGCCGCTTTACTGCGCGCACTTCATTCACATCGAGGATATAGAGGAAGAAATCGAACGCGACTCAGAAAAAAAGCCGGTCTCGCAATCTCTTTTCAAGAGGTTTCTCGGCCGATTCAACGAGCGCTTTCATAAGCTTCTTGACCGCTATGAGCATTGGGTAACTCGCGCGCTGCTGAGGCCGGGGCGGACGGTGGCTTTGATTATCGGTGGGATTGCAATAGTTCTCGTTGGGATTTTCCCCTTCGTAGGGACGGCGTATTTCCCGCGCACGGATCCAGGACAGTTTGTCATTAATGTCAAAGCTCCGAGCGGGTCACGTCTGGAAGTGAGCAATCAATACATCGCACGGGTTGAAAGAGATATTCGCGAGGTGATCGCGCCCGATGATCTGGGCATGGTCGTCTCGAATATCGGGATCACGCCCGATTTGTCTGCCGTATATACCAGCAACTCGGCCATGGACACGGCGTTTGTCCAGGTGAGTTTGAAGGAGGATCACTCGGTCGGCAGCTACGAATACATGCGGCGGGTTCGGCGCAAACTTTCGGAAGACCTGCCGGAATTGACTACATACTTCCAAGCCGGTGGATTGGTTGACAGCGTGATCAACCTCGGTTTGCCGGCGCCGATCGATGTGCAGGTCAGGGGCAACGACCTCAACGGCGCTTTCGAGATAGCCTCGGACCTCGCCCGACAGATTCGCAGCCAAAAAGGTGTGAGTAGCGTTCTTATTCCGCAGGACCTGCTTTATCCCGGGTTGCAACTCAATATCGACCGCGAACGCGCCAGCCTGATCGGACTTTCACCCAAACAGGTGGTGGACAACGTGATCACCGCGCTCACCTCGAACGGCATGATCGCGCCGAGCTACTGGATCGATCCCAAGACCGGAAACAATTACATGCTTACCGTGCAGTACTTCGACAAACAAATTCAGAACATGAGCATGGAGGACTTCAAACAAATTCCGCTGCGTGCGGCCAGCATTTCCAATTACACGCCGCTGCAATCGGTGGCCGACGTCAAGTCCATCAACACTCCGACCGAAGTCGATCACTATCAACTGCAGCGCGTTATTGATATCTACGTAATGCCATCAACCGAGGCGTTGGGCGGAGTAAATCGTGACGTCAACCGGCTCGTCAGCCATTTGCAATTGCCGGAAAACATTCGGGTGCGCGTACTTGGCTCGGTGGTCGGAATGCAGGAGTCGTTCAAGCGCTTTGCCATCGGCCTTCTGCTGGCGATTGTGCTTGTCTATCTGATTCTGATGGCACAATTCACTTCCTTCATCGACCCGCTGATCATTCTGATGGCAATACCTCCGGGGTTGGCGGGCGTAGTTCTAACCCTGTGGCTCACTCACAGCACCTTCAACATCATGTCGCTGATGGGGCTAATCATGATGACCGGGATCGTTGTTTCCAACAGCATCCTGATTGTTGAATTTGCCCGGCAGTTGCGCAAGGAGGAGTTTTCGCTGCAAGACGCTCTGGTGCGGGCATGCAAAATCCGCCTGCGCCCCATTCTGATGACGTCGCTGGCTACTTTATTAGGCATGCTGCCGATGGCTCTGGGCCTCGAAACCGGCAGCGAGCAATACGCTCCGCTTGCGCGGGCTGTGATCGGCGGCTTGGCGGTTTCGGTTGTGGTCACGGTCTTCCTCGTGCCGGCCGTCTATCTGATGATTCACGGCAAAGAGGAACAGAACCGGGAGGAACAATCGGCATGAAATTAATATTGCTGAGTGGTTTCGTGTCGACGTTATGTTTTGCTCAATCGACGCTCATCTTGCAGAACCCGACCGATGCGCCCTTAGGTTCTTTCGCGGCGTCTTCAAACTCGCAGACCGCGCCGACGCCTCAGCAGGCGCAGCCTCCTTCGAATATTCGCCGACTCTCGCTGAAAGATGCCGAAGCCATCGCGCTGAAGAACAGCCCTGTGATTTCCGAGGCGCGGCTCAATGCGCTGGCTTCGCAGCAGGTGACGCGTGAGGTGCGATCGAATCTCTGGCCACAGACCTATGCCAATCTAACTGCGGTTGACGCGCTTAATAACAGCCGCATCACGGCAGGGGCGTTGAATAATCCCATCGTTTATACGCGGGCAGCGGCAGGAGCGTCGGTGAGCCAACTCATCACCGACTTTGGCCATACCGCAAATTTGGTCGCGAGCGCTCGTCTCCAAGGGAAAGCGGACGAGCAAAGTGCGGCCGCAACGAAAGAAGACATTCTGCTGGCAGTTGATCAAGCTTTTTACAATGCGCTGCAAACTCACGCCGTGCTCCGGGTGGCGGAGCAGACCGTTGCCTCACGGCAATTGTTGTCTGATCAGGTTTCGGCGCTCACTAAAAGCAAGTTAAGGTCTGACCTTGATTTGAGCTTTGCCAATGTGAATCTGGCGCAGGCCAAGCTGCTGTACCTTGACGCATTGAACAATGACAAGGCTGCGATGGCAAGCTTATCTGCGATTTTGGGATATTCCACGCTGGAAAACTTCGAACTAGTGAATGAAACCGAGCCGCTGGCGCCACCGCCGGCGGATGTGGATTCGTTAATCGCCGATGCGTTCAGCAAACGTCCGGAAATTCTGGCGCTGGAGTTCCAGTCCGAATCTGGAGAGAAATTGCAAAGGGCGCAGCGCGATGAGATGCTTCCGACGATCAGCGCGTTGGGTGCGTTTGGCGACGCTCCGGTGCGCGACGATCGCGTCTACGGGCCGTACGCGGCGGTGGGCGTGAACGTGCAGATTCCCATATTCAACGGATTTCTCTACTCCGCGCGATCGCACGAAGCGGACCTGCGAGCCCAAGCCACGCGGCAGCGCCTGATGGACCTGCGCAACCGGATTTCGCGCGACGTAAGAACCAGTTGGCTCACGGCGAGCACGGCATTCGATCGAGTGCAGGTGAACGATCAGTTGCTGGTACAGGCGAATCAAGCCCTCGATCTCGCGCAGACTCGTTACAAGCTTGGACTCAGCTCGATTGTGGAGTTGAGCCAGGCGCAGTTGCAGCAGACCCAGGCTGAAATTGGCAGCGCGCAAGCTGGGTATGAATATCGTCTGGCATTGGCAGTTGTGCGTTATCAAATCGCCGGACTGTAGGCGCGGTAGACAAGTCAAAGGAGCACGAGAGTGAAAATCTCGCAAAAAGGCCTCTACGCGCTGCAGGCGGTGATGACGCTTGCGCGGCGTTACAAAGACGGAGCGATTCGGATTCACGACATAGCCTCCGATGGAGATTTGCCGGAGAAATTTCTGGAGTTGATCCTGCTTGAGTTGAAGAATGCTCGAATCGTAGAAAGCATTCGTGGTGCAAAGGGAGGCTATCGGCTGCATCGCGCGCCATCGGAAATTCGGCTGAGTCAAATCATTCGCTTGATCGATGGTCCGCTTGCGCCCTTCGGAGATGCCGATCAACTGCGGCATCTGATCGCGCGCGATGCGGAACATCGAGCACTCTATCGGGTGTTTCTGGAGGTGCGCGACGCGGCGGCGAAGATACTGGAGAACACGACGATCGCTGACATTATTAGTAATCCCCGTCCGTTGGGTACAACCTTCAGAAAACGCCGGTCGGCGCAGAATAGTCGCTAGTGGCTCTCGACAATGACCGGTTCTCTTTTGGCTTGCCGCTCTACGTGGAATGCAATGCCTAAGGCGAGAATCAGAGCCGCGATTCCGAGCAAAGTCAGGCCCGGCACGGTGTTTGGCTCTTCGATGATGACCTTCCGCGCCATGGCGATCAGCGCGACTTCGAGCACGACGCGGATGTGAATCACGTCCTTCTTGAGATACGCCTTCAACGTTTCGAGCAGTTCCACGCCGATCAGCACCAGCAAAAAGTATCCGAAGATCTCGAGCAAGCCCTGGACTCGAATGAGAAAACGAGGCGGCTCCCAGACTTCTTCGGCGATCAGCACGCCCAAGTGCAAGGTAGAGAGTAAGACTACGATGGCCAACATGCCGGCGAGTGCAAAGACCGTAAACTTCTGGACTTGCGTGAGCAGAGTTTCCAAATTGATCTCCTGAGGCCTATTGTTTTTGTTGCTCCTGCTCCAACTGTTTCAGTTTTTGCTCCATCAGCATTTTCTCTTGTTCTTTGCTTAGCTTAGGAAACAGGAAAGCAATTTGAAGCCGCATGCCCCAGGGCGAAGCTCCCGGAGGATGGACTCCGTTACCGTAAAATTGCGCTGTAAGACTCACTGGCTGGAATCCAAGCTTCATAATTCTTCCAATGCCGCCGCCGAAGGGCACCAGCCATCGACCACCATTGGTGGCTTCCCAATTCGCGGTGAGCGTGGGCTGCCAGGTGATGAACCAGCCTTTTTGGAGGTTGTAGTTGATGAAGTACTGCAACGTCATCTGGTTGACGTCTGGACGGGCGGATTGTCCGGCGAACGACCACACGTTATTCACCAGCGCACCCAGCGTCCAATGTCCGGGTTGCAACAGCGCGACAATGGAAGGTCCGATGCTCCACTTTCCCTGTCCTAAAACGGAGTTGGTGGCAGTGGGGAGTACAAAGGCCGGACCGACGCCCCAAATCAACTTTCCGGGCTTGGCCGGAGATAGGAAGAACGTCGGGTTGAGGTCTCCAAATCCGAATGCACCCTGATTAACGGGCTGGCTCACGGTCGGCTGATAAATGATCGGAGTAATGATGCGGGATATGAGATTCCAATTCTGACTTATCCGAACGGGTATTACGGGCTGGATGTTGAGCACGTCTTGAGTGCGATCATCCGGCCCAATGCCGAAGTTGTTGTTGTTCTGCACGGGAACGCTGATCAGGCTGGCTACGGGATTCTGCACCGCCTTCTGCAAGTCGCTGGTACTCGCTGCCGCCGCGGGCGGCTGCTCGGTGGGGG
>Ga0210383_10000170_pt1 | contig 66996 bp, 52 predicted proteins | sample IncBWC14OmetaG_FD_160072 | JGI IMG/M metagenome (GOLD analysis project Ga0210383, IMG submission 160072) | Forest soil microbial communities from Barre Woods Harvard Forest LTER site, Petersham, Massachusetts, United States - Inc-BW-C-14-O ...
CGCGATGAACAAAAAAAACCGCAGGCCTCTGTCGACAAACTGTCGGTAGTTAAACACGCTAAACTAAATTTGTAAAGCATAGTTAATTACGACTCGCGGAATCTGTTGGCGGCGCCCCATCATCCGGCAGGCCTCTTGCGGTTGCAATGCGAGGTTCCTGTGCACTACTCTGCCTCAGGTCTTTCTTTCCGACCAAAAATTGTGATACCATACCCCCTTAGGGTAGTCAAGGGTCATGTCACACACCTCCAGAGAAAAATTGGATCTCGTCAACCGCACCAAGAAAATCGTCGGACAACTGGAAGCAGCGCTTCGCGCATTGAATCAGGATGAGCCTTGCGCCGAGGTCCTCCAGCGGCTTTCCGCCGCGCGCGGCGCGATCAACAGCCTCATGGCGGAGTTGATGGAGGATCACATCCGCAACCACATGCCGCGCAATTCAAAGTCCGCAGGCGAAGCCGCCGACGACGTCATTCAGATCGTGCGCACGTATCTGAAGTGACCGCGCCACTTTGTAAAGCAACTTGCGGTATGGTATTGGCGTCTCAAACGCTGGCAGACGCAAACTGAGGAGCTTCTCGGGTGAAAAGGATTCTCGTAATGATCGCGCTTGGAACTGTCCTGCTCGCGCCGGCGCGCGCGCAATCCGGACCTGAGGGCGGCGGCCATGACCTGCAGATCTGGACCGGCGGCGGCCACGGCATCAATGGCAGTGCCTCGGATACCGGCGTGTGGAACCTGGGCTTGCGCTACGGATGGATCCTGACGGATCCGGTCGCGCCGGGTCCATTGCGCGGCCGGTTCGAATACGCGGTCGATGTGGTGCCCATCTTTTGGCTGACACAGAAGACCGGCACCGCATACGGATTCGGCCTGAATCCCTTCGCGCTCAAATGGAATTTCGTGGAGCACCACAGTATTGCGCCGTACATCGATCTTGGCGGCGGCACGCTGTTCACCAACCAGCAAGCTCCTCCCGGAACCTCCCGCGTGAATTTCACCACGGGCGGAGCGATCGGGGCGCACTTTCTGAGGAGCAAATATAACTGGAGTGCTGAGGTCCGCTTCATGCATATCTCCAATGCCGGTATGACCACTCCTAATCCCGGTATCAACACGATTCAGGTGCGTCTCGGTTTTGGCCGATTCACGCAGCCCGAATAGAAGCGCCGAGGCGCGAAGTCGCGCCCGCCGTGAAACCCTGGCATTTATCTTCACATCTCACTACCATGCTGTACGTCCAAAAGGCGGTATATCCACGCGCAGCCTCTCCGCAAAGCAGGCGGGAAGCTCGCTTACAGAAAACGAGGTGGGAGATGAAGTTTGTTTGGTTCGCGTTGGTCTTGGTGGGGGTATTTGCAGTCTTCCTGGGAATCAGTTCGTTGCGCGCGGGCGACAAGGCACCCGCCGTGGGAACGCCGGCTCCCGATTTCACTCTGAATTCGCAGGAAGGCAAACCCGTCAGCCTGCACGATTTCAAAGGCAAGTGGGTCGTGCTGTATTTCTATCCTAAAGATTTCACCAGCGGCTGCACCGTCGAGGCGCACAATTTCCAGCGCGACCTCGCTCAATATGAACAGAAAAACGCCGTCATCGTCGGCGTGAGCATGCAGGACGAGGATTCGCACCAGAAGTTTTGCACTAAAGAAGGTCTCAGCTTTAAGCTGCTGGCCGACACGAAGAGCGAAGTTTCCACCCAGTACGACTCGGTCATGAATCTGGGCGTCGCCAAGCTCTCGTCGCGCCATACGTTCCTGATCGATCCCCAGGGAAAAGTCGAAAAGGTGTGGCTCGACGTCAAACCCGACAAGCACAGCGAGGAAGTGCTCGCGGCCCTCACGGAATTGCAGGGAGCGTCCAGCTCGAAATAGGTGTGGCGCTTCAGGACAGCACAAAAGACGCTCAAGCCCGGGCGTTCTGTTAGAATCCTGCGGCGATGAACACCGCAAAAGAGCTGCGCTTTGCTGTCGAAGGTGCGGGCGAAGTGTCAGCGCTACTGGTGCGACCTGCAAAGCCTCGCTGGCTCCTAGCTCTGGCGCACGGGGCGGGTGCGGGCATGAAGCATCCATTCCTGGAAGCGCTGGCTCTTGAACTCTCCGCCGCCGCGATCGCAACTTTCCGCTACCAGTTCCCCTACATGGAGCAACACCGCCGCACGCCGGATCGCCCGCCGGTGCTCACCGCCACGGTGACCGCCGCGGTGCATGCCGCGCAAAAGGCGGCTCCAGGTTTGGCGATTCTTGCCGGGGGCAAGTCGATGGGCGGCCGGATGACCTCCACCGCTGCCTCACAACATCCGCTCGATCAAGTCCGCGGGTTCGTTTTCTTCGGATTTCCGCTTCACCTGCCCGGTCAGCCCAGCATCAAACGTGCCGACCATCTCGCCAAAGTAACGGTGCCGATGTTGTTCCTGCAAGGAACCCGCGACGCATTCGCGGGTCTCGATCTGCTTCGACCGGTCTGCGAGAAACTCGGCCCCTTAGCGACACTTCATGTTATCGAATCCGCCGATCACTCGTTCCACGTCCTCAAGAGTTCCGGAAAGACCGATGCCGAGGTCCTAGGCGAATTAGCGCAAACCACCGCCACTTGGGCGGCAAGCTTGGAAAGCTAACAGGAAAACAGTTGATAGTGCATTCGTTTCCGATCGGCGGATGGAGCGCATGAATGTGGGACCGCCTTGACTTATTGAACCGCGTAAAAGAACAAGCTCAAGACCGGGTTCGATTGCTGACCCGCCGTGTCATACCAGGTGATGTACCGCAAACCCTTCGGAATTTCGATGACCATGGCGAAGACTTCGATCTGATCAGTCGTGTTTGAAATGTCGGCGGCGGAGCTGAAGGTTTTTCCATCCGTCGACGTGCTGATATAAATGTCGTTGTCACCGGAAAATGTACCTTTTCCATCGTCTTCCCAAGCCACCGTAATCTTCCCAGTGGTGTCCACGCCAACAGAGGGGTCCCCGCCACCCGTGAAGTTTTGCACCGACTGCAGGGTCAGGTTGATAGGCGTCGAGAACGTCGCGCCGTGATCCGCGGATTGCGTGAAAAAGACTTCATAATTCGCGCCGATGGCCAGGGAGTCGTAGACCAAATCGATCTCACCGCCTGGTGCCACCACGAATTTCGGCGCATTCAGGCTGATGCCGCTCTGCGTGACCGTCGTCAGCCTCGCGAAGGACTGGCCCTGGTCTGATGAGCGCGTGAAATACAGTGTTGTACCGGATGACACCCAGGCGATATTCACGTCGCCTGCCGCGTCCACCAGCGGAGTCGGATTCACATCGCAGCCGGCGTCATTGGAAAGCTGGATCGGCTTCGAAAATGTCTTATCGTCCACCGATGCCGTGAAAAAAATCTCGCAGGTGGTGTCCGACTCCTGACTCCACGCAAGATAGATCTGTCCTTGCGGTCCGACGACACCTTCCAGGTCCACTGCGTCCTGAGTCGTCGTCCACAAAACCTGATCGGACGAAAATGTCTTGCCACCATCGATCGAGCGGCTTTCATGCAGCGCATTTGTCACAACATCGAGATAAGCAAGGTCGAGATCGCCACCGGGCTCGACAAGGAGGACGGGGAAAAATCCGTTCTGACTTACCGCGACGTTCGTGAACGTTTTTCCGCCATCGGTCGAGCGAGCGAGCAGCGCGGTAGCCGCGGCGGCGCTGGTGTTGTACGTCGCGAAAATGACGATGTCGTTTTGCGCATCGAGCTGAACGTTCATCTGTTCTGAAAGACTCGGCAGCGGGAGCACAAGCTTCGCAACGCTGAAGGTGACGCCATGGTCTTGCGACTGACTGAACATAATTCCGGCTGACGTGATCCAAGCGATGTCGACGACCCCATTGGAATCGACTACGGTCGAAGGCGCACTGCCAACTCCAAGATTCTCAGGCCCGGTCGCGGTCGGCGCGTCCACAGTCACTACGAATGAGCCAGAGATATTCGGGGGAGGCGCGCTGGTCGCGGTGACCGTGACTGTCTGATTTGCCGCCACCATGGGCGCCGTCAACAGACCTGTTTGAGAGATGGACGCTCCCGTAGACGCGGACCAGGTCACGCCTTGCGGCGCACCCACCGGGGCAACGATTGCGGAGCACTGGCTGGTACCCCCGGACCGAACCGGCGTCGAGCAGGTCACCGTCACAGAGGCCGCAACAGGCGGGGGCGGCGCGTCCACGGTAACCATAAATGACCCGGAGATTGTGGGGGCCGTCGCACTGGTCGCTGTCACCGTTAGGGTCTGATTCGCAGTCACGCTGGGCGCCGTCAGAAGACCGGTTTGCGAGATCGAGGCTCCCGCAGACGCTGACCAGGTCACGCTTTGCGACGCGCCGACTGGTGCCACGCTGGCGGAGCACTGACTGGTGCCGCCGGATGGAACTGGCGTTGCGCAGGTCACAGTCACAGTCGTCACGACTGGAGGGAGCGGTGGCGTGACCATGACCGTGACCGGCCCCGGTACCGCGCCTTCCACGCTGGTGGCCGTCACAGTGACGGACATAGGAGCGATTACCGTCGGAGCCGTGAACACACCCGCACTTGAGATCGTTCCGCTGGATGCAGACCAGGTTACGGCGGTGTTAAAGCTACCGGTTCCGTTGACCACGACCATGCAAGTCTCGGACGCGCCGGACGCAAGCGGAGACGCACAACTTGGTACGACAGAAACCACCTTGGACACTGGAACTGGATCTGACGGGAGTGCCGCAGAGCTTGCACCTCCGCCGCATCCAAACGTAAGCGTCGCGAGCAGCAACGTTAGTACCGCAGTGTTGCGCGCATGCGATTCGATGGAGCGAAGCACTCTTTGTCTGCCCGACATTCCGTCCCCTGGACGTCTGTATTGATTCATAGAGGTTTCATAGATCGGGCTGGGATTTCCGCTGGAAAATTGGCAATCGCGAATCGACAAACGAATTCACTCGGGACCGGGTGGTTCGGATGTCCTTGGACGCTAGTATGATGCTCTGGAAATTTGTACTTGGCAACTCACGGCGACAAAATCGATGGATGATTGACGCCGCCGGAAACCTCAAAGGTTAAATCGTTCGTTCAAGCGGTCATTCCAGAGCGGTTCGGTGCGCGCAGAACTCATACCACCTATGCTTTAAGGAAGGATTTCGACGTCGAGGACGTGGAACACGGTGGCGCCCGTGTTGCTGATGCGGTGGACATACGGTGTCTTGGTTCCGGCGACGAACCCTGCCGAGCCTTCCTTGGCGGGGGTCGCGACCCAATCTTCACCTGGGAATTGACGCTTGATGGCGGCATCATTGAGTTGGACGGCGACATTATCAAGCGAGTGCTTGTGGAAGAGGGTGGTGTCGCCCGGATCGACGACTACATCGAGGACGCGGACGTATTGATTTTCAAAGATGACGTGGTGGTGGGGCTCCTGCTCCACAGCGACGGGATCCGTTCCGGTGCCCGCAGCGTTAGATGCGACCGTGGGCGGTTTCACTGGCACTCCCGTGCCGTTCGCGCGTTTCAATTCGATCTCGATGTTTTCCATGGGCTTGTCGGAGAGGTTTTCGACTTGATGGGTTACGGGTTCGCTCCAGAAAATCTGGTGAGCACCGCGCGTGGAAGTTGTCGAGGTGCCGTCTGACAAATAAACGCGAAGATCGTTCTCCGTGATGGTAATCCCGGCGCGACTGGGGTGCTGATGCATAGGCGTTTTTTGATGTGCACCCACGGTAGCGCGAAGCACCCGAATCTGGTCGTTCTCAAATTCGACTTTGGCAACGCTTGGGCTAATTGCGGACTGCGCGATGGAAGCGACGGCCGTGATCGAGAGCGACAAAAGCAAGAGCGCGGCAAATTTTGCGATTTCCACTGGGCTCCTTCATCGAATTAGCTAGAGGTCAATGCCTTGTATTGCGCCGCGGTTAGAGGAACCACCGACAGACGGCCTTGCCGCACTAGCGGCGAATCGGCGAATAGCTTGTTCGCCTTGATCTCAGCCAGCGTCACTGGCTTTACCAGAGGCTTCCCTACTTTAATCTTCACGACCGGGCTCTTGGGATTCGACACGTCCACCGAAACGACGGTCGCCGTCCCTACGGCGCTCTTATCGTCTCCCGTGTGGTAGATGATCAGCCCGTTACCCGGCTGCATCTCGCGCAAGTTTCTGAGCGCGGTGGGATTGGACACCCCGTCCCACTCGGTGACTTTGTCTCGCTGGAGATCAGCGAAGGAATAGACGGTAGGTTCAGTCTTGAGCAGATAGTCGGATGCCACGGAAACCTCTCATGAAGGAATCGCTGCTGAATTCACGGACATTCTACACGACTTCGGCGGACGGTTCGTGTCCACGGCGGGCTGACGAAGTGCTTATGGCGCTTTTGCAGCCACTACGCCAATGTTGGCAATGTTGTCGCCCTTCTTGAGCGAAGGAACGGCGTTGATGTGCAGGATCACGCCGGAAACCGGCGCGCGCGCCTCAAAAATAGTCTTGCCGAAGTAGTCGGTGACGTAGCCGATCTTCATTCCCGCGCTCACATACGTGCCACGCTTGACCAGCGGATAGAAAATTCCTTCTAGGTCGCTTTCGATGTCGACGATCTGATCGAGCCACACGGGGTTCTCGATCACGTGTGCGTTGCCCGGCAACATCTTCAGCGCGCGCATAGTGCTCAGCGTGCCGTTCACCAGCAGCACGATGTCGTCAGTCTCGGTTGTCCCCGCGTGGCCCGCTTCGACGACGATCGACGGCTTCCCATGTACCGACGCGGTGTTGTCCAGATAGCGCGTGGCGGCGGGATCCGTAGGCCGCTCGTGCCAGATGATGATGTGGTCGAGCCCGAACGCCAGCACCATTTCCTTGGATATGCGGTCCTGGTCGGCTTTGCCGGTCGGTCCCCAGTAGGCATAGGGACGCAGGCTCTCGTCCAGGTCGCCGCCGTGGTAGTCGATCAGGTAGTCGCAGCGGTCGACGACTTCTTTGGTGATCAGGTAGGAGACGCGATCGGTTTGCGTTCCGTCAGGCTTGCCCGGGTAATAGCGGTTCATGCTCTTCTTGTCGATCGGGTTGACGTGCGGCACCTTTTGCAGGAACGAGGGAATGTTAACCAGCGGAAGTAACACCACCGTGCCGGAAAGTTCAGCGGGGGCGAGCGCGGGAATCAGCTTTTCGAGCGCAATGATAGATGCGTATTCGGTGCCGTGGGCACCCGAAACCAGCGCCAACACAGGCCCGGGCTTCGCGCCGTTCACGACAACTACCGGGATGTCGGTGGCCGCATCAACTCCGGCCGGAACCTGGAGAAAGCCGGTGGCTGTCTGGCCAGACGCCGCGGTCGCGGTGCCTACGGTGAACGATGCGCGCTGCCCGGATGCGGTGGCCGCGAAGCAGCCAACGCCAACGATCAAGAGGAAAGCCAAACGTAGAAGCATAAGTCCTCCTCGGAACGCGGGAGGATAGCGCGAGTGGGGCCATCGAGCAATGACTGTTACCGGGCGGAAACGTGACGGCCGGTAGGCAGTGATAACATCGGGGTGTTCGTTCAAAGCCGGCCCGTTATTCGGCCTGGGGAGTAGCCGATGGCAATTGATCGTAGAACCTTCTTAAAGACAGCGGCGGTCGCGGGCGCTGCGGCGTCCTTTGCCCCGACCTCGCTCAGCTGGGCTGCGGATGCCGCGCCAGGATCGTTTGACTTTGTCTTTTTCACCGACACACACATCCAACCGGAACTCGACGCCGCACACGGCTGTGATATGTGCTTTCGCAAGATCGCTGGCCTCCAGCCCGAGTTCGCGATCATGGGTGGCGATCACGTTTTCGATGCGCTGAGTGTGGATCGCACGCGCGCCAATGCGGTTTTCGATCTGTACAAGAAAGCCGAGCAAACGCTGCAGATGCCGCTGCACCACACGATCGGAAATCACGATGTTTTCGGCGTCAACACCAAAAGCGGTGTGTCACCGAGTGATCCGAGCTACGGCAAGAAAATGTACGAAGACCGTGTGGGCCGGACCTACTATTCGTTCGATCACAAGGGCTGGCACTTCATCGTCCTCGATTCTATCCAGCCGACCGAAGATCGTATGTGGCAAGCGCGGATCGATGACCGTCAATTGAGCTGGCTGAAGGACGAACTGAACCGCGTGGCTGCAACAACGCCAATCATCGTCACCGTCCACGTGCCGCTGGTCAGCGCCTTCGCGACGTACGCGGAGAAAGTCGCTACGGGGCAGAAGTACAACACGCTCACGGTCGATAACGCGCCCGATGTGCTGGCGACGTTTGAGGGGCACAACGTGGTCGCGGTGCTACAGGGACATCTGCACGTCAATGAGCTGGTTGTGCTGAAGAATACGCAATACATCCTTAGCGGCGCGGTGTGCGGCAATTGGTGGCGGGGGGTGCGTATGAGCTACCCGGAAGGCTTCACGGTGGTGAGCGCGAGGGATGGGAGGATTACTACGCGGTACGAGACCTACGGGTTTAAAGCTGTGGCTTCGCCAGAAAAGACATGACTATCTGAGGTGACGTTCGCCCGCCGGGAAAGTACACGCACTCCGCTCCCCCTAATACTCCGCTAGCAACTCTATTCGCCATTTTTCGAACCTAGCTCCGGCGGTGTGGCTGGCGCAGAGTCACCTTTCACATAGTGTCCGAACCAGGCCAACTGCCTCTCGAGCCGGTCCTTAATATGGGAGGGAGTCTTGAACTCGTGGTATTCGCCGGGATAGACGACCAGCTCCGTTTCCCGGCCTAGGCTCTTCATCGCCTGGTACATCTGTTCGCTTCCGATAATGGGCACGTTCCAGTCGATGTCGCCGCCCATGAACAGCGTAGGTGTGGTGATCTTCGTCACGCGGTAAAAGGGGGCCAGCTTGTCCCACAGAGCTTTATTCTCCCAGGGACGACCGAGTTCGATCTCGTCGTCTTTCTGGTATTGGTCGTGGCCATATAGGGTCATGTGTAGCGCTTCGCCAGCATCGGAGATGGCACCCTTAAAACGAGTGGTCTGCGTGATGATGAAGTCCGTGGACATGGCGCCATAGGAGTGGCCGCTAACGCCGAGCTTGTGGGGATCGGCAAAGCCCTGCTCGATAGCGTAATCGACCATGGCCATGTCGTCCTGGTAGTCCTTGTTACCCCAGTCTGCGTAGATGGCTTGGCAATATTTCTGGCCGTAGCCCGAGGAACCCCGCGGGTTCGGGAGCAGGACGGCGTAACCGTGCGCGGCAAAAATTTGAATGTCGGGCTGGAATTCGGCGTAGTAAGCCCACACGGGACCGCCATGCGGACGAAGCCAGGTAGGGACCTTTTTGCCAGGAATGTAGTCGGGCGGCTTGTAAAGGTAGCCGGAGACTGTGGTGCCGTCTTTGCTTTTGAAGTGAACGTATTCTCCGGGAGATAGCTTCAGCTGCGCCATTAGCGCGTCGTTGGCGTGGGTAATGCGAGTCAACGGGCCGCCTGCCGCGGGCAACGCGTAGATTTCGCTGGGACGGTCGATCTTGTCGATCTGGGCGGCGATCTCGCCAGATTTCGCGAGTGAGTAGCTATAGACCATCAGGCGGCCGCCGATGGGCCGGGTGATTTCGCCGCCGGTGATGGCGATTCGGCAAACGTTCTGAGTGCCATCGTCATCGGCGATGAAGAAGATGCTTTTGCTGTCGGCGGCAAAACGAAGGTCGCTGACGCTGCGGTCGAAGGCGCGTGTAAGGACTTTGGCCTCGCCGCCACTCGCCGGTGAGATGCCGAGGTGCTTTGTGGCGTAGTCAAACTGCTTGGGTTCGGTCTGCGTGACGTAGGCGATCCACTTGCCGTCCGGCGACCACGCCGGCGAGAGATCTTGGCCGGGATTGGTTGTAATTTGCATGAGGTGCGCGCCCTTATCCGTGTTGTCCGCGAAGACCGTCCAGATGTCGGTGTTGTAGTTGCGGTCGGGGTCAGACGAACGATTGCTGGTGAATGCGAGCTGCCTGCCGTCGGGAGACCAGACGGGCTCTGAATCGTCGAAGTCGCCGCTAGTCACCTGCGTGAGGCTCTTTGCGGCTAGGTCGAAGATGTACAGGTGCGTGCGGCGGCGGTCGAGGTAACCTATCTCGTCGACTTTGAACTGCAGACGATCGATCACCCAAGGCTTTTGAGCCTTGGCCTTTTTTTCCTTGACGCTATTGGCGCCCGTATCGTCGCCGCCCTCTTTGTCTTCGACTTTGTTTCTCGCGGCTGCCAGCTCCTCGGTGGTGGCGTCCTGAAGGATCAGGCAGAGACGCTTGCTATCGGGCGACCACACGAGGCTATCTACGTCCTGAGGCGTGTCAGTAAGGCGCTCAGCCTCGCCGCCGAGGCGGTTAATCAGCCAGACTTGCGTTTTGCCCTCGTGGCGAGCGGACAGGAAGGCGAGGTATCTGCCGTCCGGGCTCCATTCGGGATGACTGGAGGAAGCACCTTCCGCGGTCAGCGGGATGGCGTCACCCCCTGCGAAGGGAACCATCCAGATGCGTTGCTCGGATTTGTCTTCTTTCAGAGACGTGGAATTCACCGTGTAGGCCACCCACTGTGCATCGGGACTCAGCTTGGGGCCTGCGACCTCGCGTATCTGGAAGCGATCGTCGATCGTGATTGGTCGCAAGGACCCGGGCGGCTGCTGGGCAAAGGTAATGAATGGCAGAGCACAGGTTGCGGCAATCAATAGAAGGCGAAGGGCAAATCTCATTCCAGACGGCTCCATAGAAGGTGGATTAGGCCACAAACAAACGGCGGAGTTTAGCATGAATGATGACTCGCAACCGACGACACGGCTCGTAGAGCGTCCGAGGGAGCAGAAATAGGGAGTGCCACAACCCAAGCGACGACGAAACGAATACTAGAAAGCAGAAGCACGAAGCGGTGAGAGTAATGCGGTTTAGGGAACACGACGCAATGAGCGCTACAGTACCGGCGAAAAATATTGCGTGAAGCGCATTTTTTTCTTGCATGGCGTGTTGAACACTGTATTCTGCGATTGCGAACTGGCTCCCTGTAGGCGTCGGGCTTTTGCCCGGCGAACCTTTCCACCGTAGAGGAGCAAGAGTCGCTTTAGGAGGACGGTTAGTAAAAATTGAGCACGTTACCTTTTCCCTCCCAACTCCCTTCCCAAGCACTTACAAAAGCCAGAAAAAACGTCGCCAAGCTGACCCTGTGGCCGCTGGTGGCCGCGACTTTCTTCATGGTGTCTGGCGGCACGTACGGGACGGAGCAGATCATATCGGGCGCAGGCTACGGGCACGGGATTCTGATTTTGCTGTTCTTGCCGGTGCTGTGGTGCTTGCCGACCGCCTACATGATCGGCGAACTGTCGAGCTCCCTGCCTTGCGAGGGCGGGTATTACGCGTGGGTGCGTCGGGGCTTGGGCAATTTCTGGGGATTTCAGGAAGCGTGGTTGTCGCTGGCCGCCAGCATTTTTGATATGGCCATCTATCCCACACTTTTCGTGTTTTACCTGAAGCAGTGCTCGCCGTGGTTCGCTGCGCCGAGCCATGGGATTCTGGCGGGCCTTTTCGTGGTGGTGAGCTGCGCGGCTCTGAATCTAGCGGGGATTCGCGTCGTGGGGATCACGTCCCTATGGCTGTTCTTTTGCCTTTCGGCACCGTTCGCGGCGATCGTGGTGCTTGCGCCGTTCAAGGCGGGGGCGTTGGCGGACGCGCACACCGCGCCTGGCGCAGCAGGACTAGGATTGCTGGGCGGGGTTCTGGTGGCCATGTGGAACTACATGGGGTGGGACAATGCGTCCACGATTGCGCAGGAAGTCGAGCGCCCGCAGCGAACCTATCCCAAGGCGATGATTGCGGCAGTGGTGCTGGTTTCGCTCACCTACGTGCTGCCGTTCCTGGCGGTTTATTTCACGGGCATTCCCGCTTCGACGTTTGCGGACGACGGTTCCTGGGCAACGGTCGCCAGCCTGATCGGCGGCAAGATCTTGGGATTTGAATGGCTGCGCTTCCTGATCGTGCTGGGTGGCATGATGAGCGCCTTCGGCATGTTCAACGCTCTGGTGATGAGCTATTCGCGGCTGCCGCTGGCGATGGCCCGCGATGGGATGCTGCCGAAAGTCTTCGCCAAGACCAGCGCGAAGAGCAATGCGCCGTGGGTAGCGATCCTAGTGTGCGCCACCTGCTGGGCATTGTGCCTCGGGCTGGGGTTCAGGCGACTGGTGACGCTGGACATCATGTTGTACGGGGCTAGCTTGATGCTGGAGTTCGTCACGCTGGTGGCGTTGCGGATTCGCGAGCCGAATCTGAAGCGCGAGTTTAAAGTTCCCGGCGGTCTTACGGGTGCAATCATGGTTGGCGTGTTCCCGTTCGCGTTGCTGTGCCTGGCGTTGGTCGAGAGCGAGCGAGAGACGATCCTCGGGATGAATGGTCTGGTTTTTGGTGTAATGATCATGGCCGCAGGCTTCTTGGGGTATTTGGCCACGAAGAAACTCCGCGGCTCAGAAATCAAGCCGGTGGTAGTAGAGAGCGTGGCCGGGGATTAACGGCGTTTTTTTCGGTTGAGGGTTTGCCGCCAGGCTCCGCAGAGCTTGGCGGTTTTTTTTCTAGTCAGCAAGCAAGGTCGGCCCACTGATTTGCTTCCGACGGCACATGGGGTGCCGCACCTCTACCACCGCCTCGGGCCCATTTCGTTTATTGCTGTAGCTCTGGGCTTTCCCTGCCCAGCCCTTGAGTCTTGCCCCAGTCTGGAGTTGCGCTCCGCGCCGCCCGACCGACCCGTGCGACATTATGGGCGAGGGCGGGTTATATAGATGAAGAGGTCGAGGGGGACTTCGGTCCCAAGGAGGCAGTTGTGATGAATACGAAGATAGTTCGAAATGGCGTGCTGTTCGCCGCTGGCGTGCTCATGGCGTATGGATCGCCAATGCTTGCGCGGGCGGCAGGCAGCGCGCAGGAAGCGGGTCAGGCTCAAGCGGCGCCGGCGCAACAAAACGGCCCGTCAAGGCCGGACCTGAACTTGACCGATGATCAGAAAGGCCAGATGAAGAAAATTCATCAGGATGCCAAAGCTCAGATCGAGGCGGTGAACAACGACTCGTCGCTGAGCGCCGATCAGAAGCAGGCGAAGATCCAGGCAATCCGCCGCGGCACGCACAAGCAAGTGGAAGCGATGCTGACGCCAGAGCAGAGGCAGAAGATGCGAGCCTGGCACCAGGAGCATCGGGGAGAAAAGCCGCAGGACGAACCGCCTCCGTCGAATTAAGCAGGCGGCGGCTCTGGAATAGAAGTGCGAAGTGGCTAGTTGATTTCGACGTTTTTCAACACGGGACGGCGTGGGGGCCGTCCCTTTTTCGCGGCGTGCGAGTGATTCGGATTGAACGGATTACCGAGCGGTTTTGATATGCTGCTCGACGTGGGAAATCAGGCCTCGGAATCGCTTTCAAAGAACAACGGAATCAGGGCTTTTGTGCGGCTGGCTCTGCTCGGCTTTACGCTCTTATGCGTCATGCCGGCGCTCTTGGCGCGCGACCACTTTCTCTTTTTGAACGTGTTATGGGCGCAACAGAGCGCAACAGCTGCGCCTCCATCATCCAATCAAACTCCAACGACGCAGTCCTCGCCAGTGACATCGCCTCCCCCACAAGCACCTGCCGCCGCCGCGCAAGGTGGCCTATTGGCGCAACGCCAAGTTCCCAGCATCGTCGTGCTTGACCCCGCTCACGGCGGCACTGACTTGGGTGCGCGAGGCGCCGGCGGCATCCGCGAGAGCGAGATCGTTTTGCAATTTGCAGCGCAGGTGCGCACCGCTCTCGAGTCCCAGGGATTTCAAGTCATGCTGACACGGCAGGGGAACGAGAATCCGTCGTTCGACGACCGCTCGGCCATCGCCAATTCCCAACGCGGGGCCGTTTTTGTGTCGTTGCACGTTGGATCGACCGGACTGCCCGGGACCGTGCGCGTATACGTGATGAGTGATTTGTTGGCCTCCAACGATTCGACGGGGTTGATTCCGTGGGACCGCGCGCAGGCGCCATTTGTTCCCCTGAGTCGCCGTTTAGGCGACATCGTACAAGGATTTCTTTCGCAGCGGTTCAAAGGTTCGCCCAGCACGGCGCAAGCGGCGGCAGTGCGCCAGTTGCGGACCACCGCTGCGCCCGCGATCGCCGTGGAAGTGTCCAGCGTATCGATGGAGGATCGCAACGCGCTGGACCGCATGGTGCCCGGCGTGGCGGATGCGATTGCCCGGGGGGCGTCGGCATTCCGTCCGCTGTACGTGGTTGCGGCGGTGAATCCGGGGGATCGCCCGTGAACCCGAAGTTGCGACTCTGGCTGATTGGCTCGCTCGCAATCGCGGTCGTCATCGCGGGAGTCTATTTTGCGACATTAAAGAAGCACCTGCGACAGGCCACACCCGTTGCGCCGCAGAGCGAGGAGCAAGCGCGGCGGGAACTGACACAGACAGCCCCGGCAAATTCTGCCGGGCCTTTGACGAAAACACGCCTGTTCTGGTCGTCCGGTGCAGGCGATGGCTCGCTGATGCCGGTTGCCGTGGAGCTGCCACTCCCGAAAGATCCAACGCTGCGCGCAAAACAAGTATTGAACACGTTGCTGGCGGGGCCGGTAGACGTGGGACTGAGAACTTTGCCGCCCGATGCGGTGCTGTTGGCGTTTTATATGCTGCAAGACGGCACGGCCATTGCGGATTTTTCCGAAGCGCTAGCCACGGCGACTCCGTCAGGGATTGAGAGCGAGCAGATGGCCGTGGACTCGATCACCAGGACGCTGGAAGCGAATGTGCCGCAAGTGCGTTGGCTGAAGATTTTGATTCACGGGCAGGAAGTCGATACGCTGGCGGGGCATTTGGATCTGACGCGAACGTTCTTGGTGAACGCCAAGGCCGCGCCGATGACAGCAGCCTCCGCAACAGCCGAGCAACCTGCAAAGCCAACCGCAGCGGCGCCGGGTGGGAAGGCGGCCACGGGTGCGGCCGCACCGCAAAAGCCTGCAGCGACCGGGCAAAGGTTGACACCTGCGAATCCACCCGGCAAACTGGCGCAACCCGTGAAAAAACCATGAGTATTGCGAGCGGACGCGGCGGAGCAGTCGGAGGCACAGTGCGAAGCGACGGTCGCAACACCGACCAGATGCGGCCTTTGAAGATGACGCCGGATTTCATTTCGACGGCGGAAGGTAGCGTGCTGATCGAATTGGGAAATACGCGCGTCATTTGCACCGCGTCGGTGGATGACGGAGTGCCCGGATTTTTGAAAGGCACCGGCAAGGGCTGGGTGACCAGCGAATACGGAATGCTCCCGCGCGCGACTGAAGAGCGCACGCCGCGGGAAGCGACTCGTGGAAAGCAATCGGGACGCACGCAGGAAATCCAGCGGCTCATCGGAAGATCGCTTCGCGCGGTGACCGATCAGGAAGCCCTGGGAGAGAAAACGGTTTGGATCGATTGCGATGTCATTCAGGCGGATGGCGGAACGCGGACGGCGTCCATCACGGGAGCCTTTGTGGCGCTGGCGCTAGCGTTCGAACGCATGGTGGCGGCGGGAATTTGGAGGAGTTCGCCGCTGATCGATACCGTTGCGGCCACAAGCGTCGGAATTGTAGATGACCGCGCGCTGCTCGACCTCGCCTATGAAGAAGATTCGCGCGCGGAAGTAGACATGAACGTAGTGATGACGGGTAGCGGCCATTTCGTGGAAATTCAAGCAACAGCGGAAGGCCGGCCGTTCAACGGAAGTGAGATGCAAGATCTGCTCGCGCTTGCCGCAGCGGGGATTCGGCGCTTGACGGACGAGCAGCTCAGCCTCTTACCTGTAAAATTCAGTGCACGCGCCCGTTAACTGGTATCTGGCGTCGTCCAATCCAGGAAAACTTGCCGAGTTTCGCGTGCTCGCGCTTGGGGCAACGCACTCCCGTCCGGAGATCGAGCTAGAATTGGCCCCGTGGTTTGATTCCCTGCCACGCTTTGACGAAGATGCCCCAACCTTTGCCGAAAACGCCCTGGGTAAGGCCCTATATCATTCGGCCGGCCATGATGGCTTTTTATTTGCCGACGACTCAGGCCTCGTCGTCCCAGCTCTGGGTGGAGCGCCGGGGGTCCTGTCGGCAAGGTATGCGGGCGCCACGGCAACCAGTGCGGAGCGCAATGCAAAATTGCTCGCGGAGTTACAGGGCAAGACCGGCTCGGAACGATCGGCATATTTCGTTTGTGCGATCGCGCTAGTCGAGCGCGGCAGAGCCATAGCCATTGTCACCGACCGAGCCGATGGGCTGATTTTAAACACGCCGCGAGGTGAAGCCGGCTTCGGCTACGATCCCGTGTTCTACATCCCGGAGCTGACCAAGACGTTTGCGGAACTCTCAAGCGAAGAGAAGAATGATCGCAGTCATCGCGGCAAAGCCTTCCGCCGTCTAGTCCGCCTGGTCCGGAACGACCCAGCTACGGCCAGCCGATAGCAAAAAACTCGACCACGGAGTGCCCTATCTTACGCGGTCCTCAAATCAAGATATCGCGTAACCCCATGGTCTCCGCATCCGAAGGCTCCCCTCCCACCTGTGATATTCTTCGGGCCCATGACAGTGAGAAAACCAAAAGTAAGAAGGCGGACGGCGTCGAAGCCCTCGAAAGCATTGATCGGGACCACCAAGAAGACACCGGCGAAGGCTGCCAAAGTCGCGAAGACGGTCGGCGCGGGAACCGATCCAAAGCGTGTCGCCGCGATCCTGGCGAAACTCGACGAAACCTATCCGGAGGCCACCTGCGAACTGAAGCACGAGAATCCATTTCAGCTGCTGGTTTCCACGATCCTCTCGGCACAATGTACCGACGTGCGCGTCAATCAGGTCACGCAAACTCTCTACAAGAAATATCCAAGCCCCGAAGCGTTCGCCTACGCAAACCCGAGTGACCTGGAACAGGAAATCCGGCCGACAGGTTTTTTCCGGAATAAAACGAAGTCGATTATGGGGGCCAGCAAAGGAATCATCGAAAACTTCGGTGGGCGAGTGCCCAAGACGATGGAGGAAATCCTGACACTTCCTGGCGTCGCGCGGAAAACAGGCAACGTGGTGTTAGGAACGGCATACGGAATCGCGAGCGGTGTGGTTGTTGACACGCATGTGATTCGCTTGTCGCGAAGACTGGATCTTACCAAGCACGAAGAGCCGAAGAAGATCGAACAAGACTTGATGCGCGTAATACCGAAAGAGAGTTGGATCAAGTTCTCTCATCAATTGATCTGGCACGGCCGCCGCGTCTGCATTGCCCGCAAGCCCCGATGCATCGACTGCAATCTGAAATCGATCTGCTATTCAAAGGACAAGACTGTTTAGCTCTTGCCGTGAGCGCGGAGAGACTGCCAGGACACTGCTTCATGCCCGACCTAGGTGCTTGGCGTCAACGCGGCCTCAGGCGCTGAGGGCGGTCTCTTTACCCTTGTTGTCGCAGGCCCTGGCTATGCCGCTGATACTCGAATGGCTGTGCCAAGTGATGTTTACTTTCCGAAACCGGAAAGATATCCTCTGGCATGCAAAAATCAAAGAAATGGGCACTGGTCGTCGGCGCATTGAGTTATTTCACCTGCGTTGTGTCTACAGCAGCGCAAGTTGCCTTCACCGCGAATCCCTCACCGAGCGTACCGACCCCCGAATCCGTCCTCGGCCACAAGCCGGGTGATGATTTTTATCTCGCGAACTATGACGAATCGCGAGAGTACTTCCACAAGCTGGCGGCTAGCTCGAACCGAGTCAAACTGATCACCGTTGGAAAGACGACGCGAGGCCTTGACTGGGAAATCGCGATCATCTCGTCTCCGGAAAACCTGGCGAGTCTCGACAAGTATAAGGACATCTCGCGCAAGCTGGCCGACGGACGCGGCCTATCCGCGGGCGACGCACGTGAACTCGCGCACCAGGGCAAAGCGATCGTGCACATCGATGGAGGGTTGCACTCGAGCGAAGTTGCGGGCGCGCAGCAGTCGATCAATCTGGCCTACAAATTGGTTTCCTCGCAAAACGACCCGGAAGTCGACGCGATTCTCAACAACGTGATTCTGATGCTGTGGCCGACGCTGAATCCTGACGGGCAGAACGAAGTGGTGGGCTGGTATCGCAAGAACCTGGGCACGACGTTTGAAGTGAGCCCGCTACCCGACCTGTACCAGGAATATGTGGGCCACGACAACAATCGCGACGGCTACATGAACAATATGCTCGAGTCGCAGGATGTCACACGCACCGAGATCGAGTGGAACCCGGTGATTTTCTACTGCCACCATCAGACCGCCCCGTTTCCAACGCGCATTTTCATTCCGCCATTCGTTGAGCCGATTTCGTCGAACATCCACCCACTGATGGCCCGCTGGCTTAACGCCCTGGGCACTGATATCGCAGTCTACCTGGACGAGCACGGCATGCCGGGCGCGGTGAATCGCGTTGGCTTCGACAATTGGTATCCCGGCTTCCTGGATTTCACGCATATCTTCCGGAACAGCATTTCGTTTTTCACGGAGACCGCGCTGTTTCGCTACGCGACGCCGCGTTTTTATCCTGTGGACGAATTCCCGAAAGACCAGCGCGGGTTGCGTTCGGAAGTTTTCTACAGCAGTCCGTGGAAAGGCGGGTGGTGGAGACTGCGCGACGCCGTGAACTATATGGAAGGCGCGTCGATGGCGGTGCTGGACACGGCGGCGAAGTATCACGAGGAGCTGATGTACAACCGCTATCAAGCCGCGGTGGACAATGTCAGCCGGTTCACGAGGGAGCCGCCATTTGCATATGTCGTGCCGCTGGAGCAGCGTGATCTTCCCGAGGCCGCGACCCTAGTGCAGAAATTAATGATCAACGGAATCGAGGTGCAGCAAGCCGCAAAGCCTTTTCACGCGAACGGCCGCGAATACGCTCCTGGCACGTGGGTTATTCTGATGGATCAGCCGTTTTCGCCACTGGTCAAGGAGCTTTTCGAGCCGCAGCACTATCCAGAATTGCGTGAGTCGCCGAGCGGTCCGCCAAAGTTGCCGTACGACGTGACGGGCTGGACGCTGCCCATGCAGATGGGGGTGCAGATCGCACCGGTGCTTGAGCCAGTGCCGCAGGCGGAACGCGGGACGTTGCGGCGCATGGATCAGTACGCGCCTCCCGCCGGGAACATCGACGGAAACGGCAGCGTGTTTACATTGAGTCATAAGACCAATGCAAGCTTCAAATTGCTGAACTCCATTCTTGACGGCGGAGGTCGTGTCAGCTTTTCTACCAGCGACGCCGAGACCGCGGAAGGTGCGGAGACGGGCGCCATCGTTGTGACTGGAGTCGATCGTGAAAAGATCAAAAGAGTCGCGGGCGATGATTCGCTGAAGCTGAAAGGGGTTTCGGCTACTCCGAAAGATCTCGTGAACGTAAAGAAAGCGCGTGTCGGCCTTTACCGCTCGTGGGTGGCCAATATTGACGAGGGTTGGACGCGCTGGATTCTGGAGAACTACGATTTTGGGCCAGTGACGCTGCGCAACGGCGATATTCAAGCCGGAAATCTTCGCGAGCATTTTGACGCGATCATTCTTCCCGACGCGATGCCGGAAACGATTCGCAACGGTTTTGGTCCCGGAAGTGTTCCCGGAGTGTATACGGGCGGAATCGGCGAACTGGGCACCTCGGCACTACGTGAATTCGTGCAAGCAGGCGGAACGTTGATCGCATTTAACAACGCGTCGCTGTTCGCGATCGACGATCTCGGCCTGCCGGTGAAAAATAGTCTGGCCGGATTGAAGGATGAGGAGTTTTTCTGCTCAGGCTCCTTGCTGCGTGTGGAAGTGCAGGACTCCGGCGCTTCCGCGGTATGGGGATTGCCGCACGATCCCATCGTAATGTTTGAACGCGGCCCTGCGTTTGAAACCAAAGATGGCTTTCGCGGCCGCATACTCGCCGCTTATCCCAAAGAGCAAAGCCCGTTGATGAGCGGCTACCTGCTGCATCCGGAGCGCATTCAGGGCAAAGCTGCCGCACTAGAGGTGCAATACGGCAAGGGCCGCATTTATTTGCTCGGCTTCCGCCCGCAGTGGCGCGGGCAGGCTCACGGCGCGTACAAATTTTTCTTTAACGCGATCTACGAGTCCCAAGGGCTGTCGAAACCCGCGCCCGCTAAAACGGAGGCTCCGGTCACTCACACGGATGCCGCCGCAAGCAAACCAGCTAGTGCGTCACCGTAAATCGAGGAGCGTGGGCGAGCCTTGCCCCTTTCCTTCTAGGGGCGGGGCTCGCTCCCTCCGCCTGCTGCGTCTTGACTGAATCTAAAAAATCGCGGATGGATCACGAAAGTCCGCTTCGATAAAAGCGGCGCAATCAGAAGGGTTCATTTCGTGGCAGGTTAATCGACCGCCGCTTCCTGTTGCCGGTTGTATTCGGCGAACGTCTTTCCTTGTTCGGCCAATCGCTCCAGCAACGCCGCAGGCTCCCACAGCTCACCGTGTTGCCGCCGAAACTCGCAGACGCGCTCGTACACTTCCTTGAGGCCGATAGTGTCCGCATACCACATCGGTCCGCCGCGATAAGCCGGGAATCCGTAGCCGTTTAGATAGATAATATCGAGATCGACGGCGCGCAACGTGATGCCCTCCTCGAGAATGCGCGCGCCCTCATTGACCATTGCGTAAATGCAGCGCTCAACGATCTCCTCAGGCGACCGAACGCGCTGAGCGATACCAGCCTCTGCTGCCCATTGGCGAACCAATCCGGCAACCTCGGCATCAGGAGTCGCGCGCCGGTTTTCATCGTACTTGTACCAGCCCGCGCCGGTTTTCTGGCCGAAGCGGCCAAGTTCGCACAGCCGGTCTTCCGCGATCGGACGTCGCGTACCCGCCTTGTACAGGTCTGGATGCTCCTTGCGGATACGCCAGCCGATGTCGAGGCCGGCGAGGTCAGCGGTCGCGAGCGGCCCCATCGCCATGCCAAAATCGTAGAGCACTTGATCGACAGACTCGACCCTCGCCCCTTCTTCCGCTAGAAATTGCGCTTCGCGGCGATATGGCTGAAACATACGATTGCCCGCGAATCCAAAACAATTTCCTACCAGCACTCCGACCTTGCCGAGTTTTTTGGAAAGTTGCATGCACGTCGCGATCACTTCCTTAGCCGTGGCTCGACCGCGAACGATCTCCAGCAACCTCATCACGTTTGCGGGACTGAAGAAATGCGTTCCTATCACAGTTTGCGGGCGCGAAGTCGCCGCCGCAATGTCGTCGATATTAAGAGTCGATGTGTTGCTGGCCAAAATCGCTCCCGGCTTACAAACGCGATCTAGTTCGGCAAAGACTTGCTTCTTCACCGCCATGGCCTCGAACGCTGCTTCGACGACCATATCGACGCCGGTAAAATCGCCGTAACTGAGCGTTGGCCGAATCAATTTCATGCGTTCTTCCACAGACCGCCGCGTGAAGCGTCCCCGCTTGACGGAGTTCGCATAATTCTTCTCGATGTTGGCCAAGCCTCGATCCAAAGCAGCCTGATCGGTTTCCTTGAGCAAAACCGGGATGCCGGCATTAGCGAACACCATCGCGATTCCGCCGCCCATGGTGCCCGCTCCAACGATGGCGACACTGTTAATCGGTATGATCGATGTCTCTTTTGGCACATCGGGAATCTTCGCGACTTCACGTTCCCCGAAAAACACATGGATCAGTGCTTTGGATTGATCCCCGAACAAACACTGTGTGAAAAGCTCGTTTTCCACGCGACAACCATCTTCGAAAGAAAGTTTGGTCGCGGCTTCCACTGCGTCGATGGCCGCCACCGGAGCGCTCTGCCCTCGCTGCTTTTTGCGGGCGTTCTCGCGTGCGGCGGAAAACAGAGCGGCGTTCTCGTCCGGTGTTCCGAGTTTGTCGTTGCGCTCGCGCGTCTTCCGAACCGGTTTGCCTGCAATTTTCTTGGCAAACGCGATCGCACCTTCCAGCAGGTCGCCGTCGATCAGGCGATCGACGATCCCGCATGCCTCGGCGTCTTCCGCACGAACGGGATTTCCTTCGGCACACATCGCAATAGCTTTCGGAATGCCTGCAAGTCGCGGCAAGCGCTGCGTTCCAGCAGCGCCAGGAATTATGCCGAGTTTGACTTCGGGCTGACCAACCTGCGCACTTGGAGCCGCGACGCGATAGTGTCCTGCCATGGCCAGCTCCAAGCCGCCGCCAAATGCGGTTCCGTGTATTGCCATGACCACGGGCTTCCGGGAGTCCTCGACCTGGAGCAATATCGGCTTGAATCCCTCGCCGCGAGCTGTTTTGCCGGACGTCATCTTGCCGAATTCCTTGATGTCCGCTCCCGCAACGAAAGTGCGGCCGGCGCCAATCATCACCGCGGCCTCCACGTTGTCGTCCCGGCCGATCTGTTCTATTGCGCTGGCGATGCCTTCCGGCACACTAGGGCTCAGCGCGTTTACCGGCGGGTTATCGATTGTGATGACCGCAATGTTGCCTTGCTTTGTCAGGCGAACCAGTTCGCTCATGTAGGGTCACCATGTAAAGCGTACTTTAGCGGGTCCGGCCGCTGCATCTTGAAGCTTATTTTTTCTCGCCAGTTACGTTGGGCAACAGCTCGTAGCTGACGAATGCCAGTTGCGCGCTGTCAGGCGACCAGGAAGGAACGTTGATGGTGCCTTGACCTCCAAATAGCCTGGCTAAGATCGTCACTTTCTTGTTGCTGAGCGACATGAGCCGCAACACCACGTTTTGATTTGGCGGGTGGCCTTTCACGTCCTTTTCAAAGGAGAGGAAGACCATCCACTTTCCATCGGGCGAAATATGCGGGAACCAATCGTTGGAATCCTCGGAGAGCAGTTGTTCCTGCTCGGTACCGTCGGGATGCATCCGCCAAATTTGCATCGTGCCGGTGCGCTCGGAATTGAAATAGATGTATTTGCCGTCAGGCGAGTATTCCGGGCCGTCATCGAGGCCGGGCGCGGTCGTCAGGCGCTTCTCCTCGCCTCCCGCGGCTAGGATCGAATAAATATCAAATTCTCCGTTGCGCTCGCCGACGAATGCGAGCGTTTGTCCGTCTGGTGACCACCCGTGCCAATACGACGGAGCGTTCTGCGTGATACGCCGGGGTGTGCCGCCGCCAGATGGAACAATGTAAACCAGCGATTTGTGACCTTCCTTGGACTGGTCGCTGATGGCCAGCAACGCGCCGTCGGGCGACAATCCGTGATCGTTGTTGCAGCGAATCGCAAAGCCCGTGTCGATAATCCGGATCGGGCCGCCCGCGACCGCCATGTGCACGATGCGGCCATCGCGGTTGAAGATCAGCGCATTGGCGTCCCGCGTCCAATTCGGCGCTTCAAATCTCTCCGGCGCGACGTAAAGCACGTGTCGATCGGTCGAATTGATGGCAATCGTTTCCAGCGTGCTGTAAAGCGTTGTTGGCGCGTCGGCTGCAACGGGTGGAGCTTCGCTCACGTCGACGTTAGAAAAGACCGCGGTTTCCACCACGTTCTTATCATGCGCGCAAACGCCAATTCCGACGTAGAACGGCTCTTTGATCGGAACGCGGACTGACGCACCTGCGGGATGCAGTTCCTCGCTTCCGCCGGAAAGATAAAGATAGAAAAAATCGCCGCGTTTTTCCAGCCGCATGCGCTGCGTCGAAAAAATGTTCGACTCGATGTCGTGCGTAACTGCGCCCTTCTCATCCCGAAATTGCAGCGCCGTCAGGCCATTGCCATGCAGCGCCGCGTCCACGTAAACCGAATCCGCGTCGAGGCTTTGCCGAATCATCAGGACACCTTTGCGGTGGGGCACTCCGCCAAGACCAATGAACGAGATATTTGCGGTCAGCGTTACGTCACCGGACATTTTCTTCCACGCGAACTGGAAGTCATCCTCAATCGACCACATATTGTTGCCGCTGCCAGTAATCGTGTAGGTCTTGGTCGAAGCGTCGTAATCGGTGGAGCCCGGATGCAAGACCGTGCCTACGTCCCCGTGGCCTTCGAACATCCCAACGGGGCCCCCGGAATTCTGGGCGCGCAATCCACGGGGCAAAGCAAATAAAATGAAGATAGCCGCAGCCGCCGTGACTCTCATGGTTCTCATTTTCAAGGGGTCACCTTTATCATCACAACGCCGTGCGAAGGCACGTTCGCTCCATAAGTGCTGGTAAGTCTTCCCAAATCCTTCTTTGCCCACAAATCGCGAACGTTCGCAGATAGATGCGCCGGGTAGCCCAGGTCCACCCACGAAACTGCGATTTGGGCATCCTCGGTCCCGCGATTGAACAAAATCACGGCGCGGCTGCCGTCGGCCAACTGTCTAGCCCACACTTCGGTGTCGCCATTTTTCTTCATACGCCGCCCCTGCATGCCGAGCGCATCCTGGTTCACGGCGATCAATTCTTTATTTGTCAGAATATCCTTGATTTCCGCAGGCATATTCTTCAGATCGTTGCCCGCAATCAGTGGCGCGGCCAGCAAACACCACAGACTGAAATGAGATCGATATTCCGTCGTGGTCATACCGCCGTTACCGACCTCCAGACTGTCCGGGTCGTTCCAGTGCCCGGGACCCGCATAGGTTTCCAAGCCATCTTGCATGTCCACAATCTTCACGAAGCTCAGTGCATCCTTCTTCGCGCAATTCCAGCAATCGCTGATGTCGCCCGTGGTGCGCCATAAGTTTCCGACATCTTTCGCCCACAGCCATGGCTTCGCCGTGCCCCATTCGCACATGCTGAACACAATCGGACGACCCGAAGCCTTCAGCGCGTCGCGCATGGTGCTGTAAGCCCATTCGGCATTGGCCTTGCCGGTGTGGCACCAGTCGTATTTGAGATAGTCGACGCCCCACGCCGCGTATTGCAGCGCGTCCTGATATTCGTGGCCGGCGCTGCCCGGGCGCCCGGCGCACGTTTTCACACCGGCGTCGGAATAAATGCCAAACTTCAGGCCCTTCGAGTGAACGTAATCCGCAAGCGCCTTGATCCCCGAAGGAAAGCGCTGTGCGTCCACCACGATGTTTCCGCTCGTGTCGCGGCTCACCTGCCAGCAATCGTCGATCACCACATATTCGTAGCCGGCTTCTTTCATTCCGCTGCTAACCATCGCGTCGGCCGCGCCCTTGATCAGATCTTCGCTGACGTTGCATCCGAACTTGTTCCAACTGTTCCAGCCCATTGGTGGCGTAAGTACCAGTCCATTGTCGGAAGCCTTCGCGGGCAGCGAATTCAGAATCACAAGGAAACACACAGCAAGACAGCACCAACAAGCCTGCTTCACGAACTTTCGCACAGCGATCACCTCATCCTCGGGATCAAGCCTTAACGCACTGGAGCGTCAACGCGCGCTCATTCTATTGAGCATCAACACCGAGTACCACTACTTTTCGGAATGGCATCGCTTCTCGGCAAGAAACGCCGGATCGCAGTAGCGATCTCATGGTTTCTTCCCCGAAGCCGGCCGGATGCGTTCGGCAGGAACAATTCCCTGCCCTTCCAGAACTGAATAAAATTCATCCGCCGCCAGATCGCCGAATGTTTCGACTTTCCCGGATGGCCAGCGAATTTCCAGGCTGACAATCTTCTTCGCCGTACCCAAGCCGAAATGCACGCGCAGGTCATTTTGCGAGAGATAGCTTCCGCCGCTGTGGATTTCGTCCGTTTGCGTCAGGCCGCCTGCCGCGAGTTTGATCCGCGCATTGAGTGCTAAACGATTGCTCTTCGTCCCGGCAAGTTCGAAGCTCACCCAATGCCGCCCAGGTATGCCGTGATTCTTTAAAATCATGGGCGCGCCATCAATGTCGGCGATCACCACGTCCATGTTCCCATCGTTGAAAAGATCGCCGACAGCAAGCCCGCGTGAAACTCGCTTTTCTTTCAGAGTAGGCCCCGCCTGATCGCTGGCATCGCAAAACGTGCCGTCGGTTTGGTTCAGGTGCAGCAGCTTGGGCTCGCGATATCTGGCGCCTGACGGAAGCGTATCCACCTGCGGATAGACGTGTCCGCCGACGGCTATCAAATCCAGCCAGCCATCATTATCGACGTCCACGAATGCGGTGCCCCATTTAACGTAGGGCAATGAAGGCAAAGCGGTGCCCGAGGCGTACGAGACGTCCGTGAAGTTCCAATTACCATCGTTGCGATAGAGAAGATCATTTTCATCCGAGAAATTCGTGACATACAACGAAGGCCGTCCGGTATGCAGATAGTCACCGACCGCGATGCCCATGGAGGCTTGCTCGGAACCGTCTTCACTGACGGCCGTGCCGGATTCCAGGCCGACGTCTTTGAATTTTCCACCGCCCTCATTCTTGTACAGAAATTTCGGCGTCGAGTCGTTCGCTATGTAAATGTCGGGTCGCCCCGTATTGTTGAAGTCCGCCCAGATGACCCCCAGTCCATAGTAGCCGTTCGGGTCGTTCACTCCCGCGCTCTTGGAAACGTCTGTAAAGGTTCCGTCGCCATTGTTATGAAACAGCGAATCACCTGCTCCCTTTAGTCCTCGCGGGCCGCACTGCACATCGATGCCCCGATATTTGCAGTTGGGAGAATTGCCAAATCCAGGGAGATCGTTCAGATGGAAATCGACATAGTTCGTTACCATGAGATCGACGAAGCCATCGCCGTCGTAGTCGCCGAACGCGGCGCCGGTCGACCAGCGCCCGTCGGCAACGCCAGCCTTGGCGGTAACATCCGTGAAAGTGCCATCTCCATTGTTGTGATAGAGAACATTTCCGCCGAGGCATGTCACATAAAGATCGGGCCAGCCGTCGTTGTCGTAATCCCCGACGGCACCGCCCATCGCGAAACAGGGCGTGCCGATCCCGGCCTTGTCGGTGACATCCGAAAATGTGCCATCGTGATTGTTGTGATACAGCGCGCCGCGGCTCTTCTGCCCCTTGATGGCCATGTCCACGCTCGGAGCATTCGTGAAATAAATGTCCAGCCAGCCGTCTCGATCATAGTCGAGCAAAATCACGCCACCGCTCATGGACTCCACGATGTATTTCTTCGCCGGATCGGAGGTGTGCTTGAACGTGATGCCGGTCTTGGCGGTGATATCTTCGAGTTGAGGGACCGGTCGGCCGGCGCACTTAGCAGACTTAGCTCCCGGCGGTGGAGGTGGCGGCGTCGGATGTCCTCCTTGGGCCGCGGCGATGTTCGCTGCGAGAAACATCAGCATGAGGGTCTTCGCTAAACGTCTACAGCCAGGCGTGTTCAACTGGTTCCCATTGCGATTAGGCCTCATGGATGCTGGGCTGCCGGAATGGAGGCGCGGTCGCGATCGCGCTGCTTGGCTTTCAATTCCTTGTAAATCTCCAACTCGCGGTCAGCATCGGCAACCCGGGATTCTTTGCGGTAAGCAGCCTGCAATTGATAATGCATGTAGTCACTTTGGGGGCTCAGTCGAGTTGCGGTCTCAAGATGTTGTACGGCATCCTCCAATTGGCCGCGATCCAGCAGGATCTTGCCTAACTCATACTGGGCGTTGGCGTGATCCGGATGAACTGCGAGCACTTCCTGAAACAGGGTTACCGCCTCAGGGACTCGCGACTGCTGCAGGTAAACGAATCCGAGATTGTATTTCGCGTCGGCATCGCTGGGATTTAGCGCCAGTTCCGCGCGAAACTCGTCGGCTGCTTCGGGCCAGTGTTCGGATCTTATCTCCGCTTGGCCGGCGAAATAGTGAGCCTTGAGCAATCCGGGATCCGCCTGTAGGGCGCGATGAAGTACATTCACCGAGCGTCCGTAGTCTCCAATTTCGATCCATAGCTGGCCGATCAAAAGAAGCGTGTCCTTTGGGCGCTCAGCCTTCTCATATTCGTCGAGCACTTCGGCAGCTTGCTTGAAGTCCCCGACCCGCGCCAGCGAAACCGCCCAGGCATAGCCGACGGTAGCGTCCTGCATCCCACGGTGCCCTAAGGGCGAAAACGCTTTTGCCGCGTCTGCATATCGGTCCGCGCCGAAATAGGCCATCCCCAGCATCGCTCGCACGGGTGTCTCGGATGGCTTTTCTTCCAACGCCTTCGAAAATCCACGGATGGCCTCCGGGTAATTGTTGGCGCGAAATGCCGAGAGGCCGACATTCTTCGCCAAGCCAGGTACCTGCGCGTCCCAGCGCTCCGCTTCCTGATAGTGGCCGAGCGCCGCGAGATATTCCTTGCGCACCGCTTCCGAAGTAGCCAGATCGTTAAAGCTCAATCCGAGGACCGACCGAAGACGATTCTCCTGTAGGTCTGCCGCAGCTCGCTGCTTTTCGGTTAGATTCGCTCGCGCGACGACGGACGCATCCACGCGCGCAAAAGGGTCGGTATCAGGAGGCAATAGCGGCGCCGCTTGCACCTCGTTCCTTGGATTCAACGGCACGATCGCGGCTGCCGAACCGGCCCCGCCCGCCAATGCCATGGCCGACGCCACACTCTGCTGTCCCTGTTCCATCGTCTTATTCTGTAGGTCGCGGGCCTTGGTCAAATACACGTCGCTCTCCTCGGTGCGCCCGGAATTCGCCAAAATCCGACCGAGATCGACGTACGCTCGGCGACTCTGATAGTTGGATCGCGCTTCGTCGGTCCCCGTCAAGGTGATCGCCTTACGAAAGCACTCCTCTGCGCGCTTCATGTCGCTCTGTGCATACGCGTTCAACCCCAGGTAGAGCCACGGCTCGGGCCAGTCTGCATTCACCTCGATGGCCGTTCTCAGATAGCGTTCCGACTCTACATAGTTCCGTTCGCCGGATGCGAGGAAGCCCATCATGTAGTTCGCCAGATAATCTCGCGGGGAATACTCAAGCTCCTTTTCGAACTCGGTCTTCACTTCCGGCGTGGCTTTCCACTCGTTCACGGCGAGGCGTGCCAAGCCCAGAAAATAGTGTGCGTGCGGCGTTTTTGGGTCCAGGGCAATGGCCTTCTCAAACTCGCGAATGGCTGCGGGCATATCGTCGGCGTCCCGATAAGCTCTGCCAATGATCACGTGAATGGACCCGCTGTCGCCCGCTGCCTTCACCATCCGTTCGAACACGGACCCGGCGCGTTGCTTGTCGTTGGTCTGCAGGAGACATATTCCCAGTGAGTAGAAGGTCTCGAGGTCGGGATTAGGATCGAGCTGCACGACTCGCGAGAGGGCCTCGGCAGCCTGTGCATAATCTTGCTTCTTAATCAACGCCTTGCCGCGAACCGCAAATGCGCGCCTGTTATTCGGATCGACGCTCAAGGCCCTCTGCGCGTCCGTCAAAGCTTCGTCTGGGTGTTCGTGCTGGAGCTCCGCAATCGCCAAATCGACGCGAGTATCTGGCAAGTCTTCGAAGTCCAGGGATCGCCGGTACAACTCGATGGCCTGCGGGTAGGCAGCTTCCAGCAGGCGCAGTTGACCAAGTTCCCGCAGGGCCAGGGCAATCAGTCGTTCATTCGCCTGGCCGACCGCTGCCGGGTCCCCGCTGCGTTGCGCTGCCTGGGCAGCTTCCAATCTGTGGCGGAGTTCCAGCTCGGCAGCATTCGGGCCCCCTTGAATTTGTCTCTTCCCGCTCGTTACGCCATTGGACTTCTGGGGACCGGTAGCCTGCGCCGACACCGTCGGGCCGGACAAACCCAGAACGGCATAGCCCAAGGCGGCGGAAAGAGCGATGAGGAAACGGAAAGCCTGCGGGAAATTAACGTAGACCCGCGACTTCGGCTCTCGAGAATGCACGGAATGACGGATCAAACGGGTCAAAGGGGGACTCACCAAAAAGGTAAACGGCGGGACCTGAAATTTCAAGCCCCGCCGTCACGGTTAACTAGATTGTGGTTTTCGCAGTTAGAACGAGAACCTCAGCGTGTACTGAAGTTCGCGACCCGGGTGAACCGCCGACGCCTGTCCGAAGTTTGCGTTCGGGCTGCCCGTCTGACCGGTCACAATGTTGTTGGTCGGACTGCAAGCCGCTGTCCCGCATACCAGGTTGCTGGCGCTGAAGCCCGTGCCCTCCAGCTGGTTACCATAGAAGTTCGCATGGTTGAAAAGATTGAAGAAGTCCATGCTGAACTTTAGGTTGAACCGCTCTCGAAAGACCCAGTTCTTGGCCAGTTGCACATCGACGTTGCGATTGTTCGGACCAAAGCAGTAGCCGCGGGGGGCATTCCCGATGGTACCGAGCGTGTAGCCCGTGAAGGTGAAAGCGGCAGGATTCAAGATCTGCTTGCCGTTTTCGCCTGCGTTGCAGCTAATGCCCGTAACGTCAGGACGGTTGTTGTTGTTGAAGCCGGTCCCGTTCAGGGAACTCAGGGTGCTGCCGCTGATGCCGCTGGCGCCGCTGGAGAACACGCTCAACGAGGCGCCGGACGTAACGCTGACGATACTGTTCAGTTCCCAGCCGCCCACCGTTTTCTGCACCAATTCGCTATGGTTAGCGAGCTTCGGCAGGTAAAACACCTCGTTGGCTACAAAGATATGCGGCCGATTGATGTTCGTGTTGCCCTTGTCGATGCTCGAATTAGCTGGGTTCGTGAAGGCTTCCTGGTTAAGGCTGCCCGAAGAATTATCCAGCTCAACGTCGGCGATGGAGTGCGAGTAGGTGTAGGACGCCTGGAACGACGAGTAATTGCTAAGGCGCGAACGGAATAGCGCTTGCAGCGAGTGATACGTGGAGTGTCCTCCTCGCGCAAACATGCCGATCGTCCCGAAGTTACCCGCCGGACGCAATGCGTTGAGCGCAGAGCCGTTCAAGAACGCACCCTGCACCCAGTCGGCCTCCGGAACGGCATTGAGGTCCGCCATTGAGGTCAAGTGGATGCCCGCGTTGCCGACATAACCCAGCTGAAGGGCAGTATTGCGTGCCAGTTCCCGCTCTACCGACACGTTCCACTGCCAGCTATTCGGTGTTACTGCCGAAGGATCCTTTGCCGCGTTTGGCGAAACTGCCGGGCTGCTCAACGGCGCAGGCGTTTCCAACGTTCGAACGTCGGTGGCATTAATGACGAACGGAGCCGTGTGTGCCAGGGTTTCGTCGATACCCACCAACTCGCGCTGGAAGAACTGCCCGAGACCCACACGAACGGCCGTCTTACCATCACCCCTTACATCCCATGCGATACCCAACCGCGGGGCCACGTTATGGTTGCTCTGGTTCACCAGGGCGCGATTGGGCCCGGGTGTACCGTTCGAAAGCGGCAGGCTTATACCAAGAGACGCCAACTGGTTTGCGGCGGCCGTGCAGGGACTTGTCCCTGGCACGATGATTACGCCATTGCAGGCATCCGATGCCGGCAACGCGGGGTTGTAATCGGCCAGGCTGAATGAAGCCCAAGTGTTCGTCTGTGAGTAAGGTTCCCGGTAGAAGGACCAGCGGAACCCATAGTTCACCGTCACATTTCGGCGAATCTTCCACGAATCGCCCACGTACCACTCGATATCATGCCAGACCACTTGCGCAAGTCCGTTGACGCTGTTCTCAGAAGTGGTGAACAACTGGCCGGGAATAAGCAGGTTCGCGAGCTGGTTCGTGGTCTTGACGGAAACCTGCCCGTCGGCAGCGTTGATGCCGGGTTGGTCGTTGCCACCATTGTTGAATTCGTCCTTCGCGTTCGAGCTGTAGTACACGCCCGCCTTGAAGAGGTGGTTGCCGTGAACCTTCGAGATGTTGTCTTGCAGTGCGTAGAGATCTTCGTGGTTGGTATACGGTGCGATGTTCCACATGCTCTGGCCGTTACCGTAAGGCTGCAAACCGCCCCAAGCCGCGCCACCATTGATGAAGGCACCCTGTTGCTTCAAAGAGGCGGGCCACGCCGTAGGAATCGCCGCGTTGATTTGCGCTACGAGTCCCGAATCGGTGCCGGCTAGAGTCGTGATAATCGCGTTATGGCCGTAACCGAATTCGAGGTCGTTGACCATCGTCGAACTGATCTGCGAGGTCAACTTGCCCATCACGCTCTTGGAAGGCTGGCTCCAGTCCGAGTTGATGGTGGGGAAGAATGAAGAGCCCCAGAACAAGTTCGGGTTCGGAGACGGGCTGTTCCAGGAGTCATTGGTCCAGCGGAAGGTCACGCGGTTCTTCTTGGTCACGTCGTAATCGACGCGGATGTTCCATTCGCTCCACTGAGGCCGCTGCGCTTCTTGCAGCGCCCAGTTGTTCTGAGTGCCGGTCGCACTGGAAATGTTCGGGTTTGGATAGAACTGAGCCAGCAGGAGCCCCGCAGGGTCAGGGTTCGCGATCTTGTTGGGATTGCCCGGAGCCTGAAGCGCCGCCGGGATGACCGGTAACGTTGCACCGCAAGTGGCTTTCCCGCCCGCGGCAATAGCGGCGGCGTCCGCGGTAAAGTCGCCCGCCTTTTCGGCAGCCGTCGGGACGCAAGCAGTTACCGACTGTCCACGAACTTCGCGGTTCCATTCCTGGTTCCACCAAACAAATAGTTTGTCCTTCTTGATGGGGCCGCTGATATTGTAGCCCCAATCGTTTCGCCGGAGTTCCGCCTTCCCGGTGCCGTTGTTGTTGGAAAACCAGTCGTTGGCGTCGAGCTTGTCGTTACGACCGGCATAGAATACTCCGCCGTGAAACTGGTTTTCACCCGACTTGGTGGTGATGCTGATGATCGCCCCCGAAGCCTGCCCATATTCCGGGCCGTAGGAGTTGCGGATCATCTTGAATTCAGCGATCGCATCAATCGAGGGGTACACCAGAATTGTGCGGTTCGAACCCACGTCGTTGTTGTTTACGCCATCGACGAGGAACAGATTGTTGGTGTAAGGATTGCCGTTCACCGAAAAATCGCTGCCGCCAGTCAAGCCCTTGTCGCGGCCGTCAAAATCGTTGGCGGTCGAGACCCCCGGTGAGAGGGTGACCAGATTCATGAAGTTTTCGCCGTTCAGCGGAAGCTCGCGAACCTGCCGCCCTTCGACGACCTCGCCGACCTCAGCCGTCGCCGTCTGCACCTGCACGGCACTGGCCTCGACGGTGATCATTTCGCTCGCGGCGCCCATCTCCAGCTTTACGCTCACTTCGGTTGTCGTCGAGACGTGAACCTCGACTGCCTTGGCCGTAAATTCCTTGAAGCTGCCGTGCTTGACAACGATGTTATACACGCCGACGGGCAGCTGGGCGAACGAATACACGCCCTGCTCGCTCGTCGTTGTCGAATAGCTTGCGTTATTTCCCGTGTTCGTTGCCGTCACGGCAGCGCCCGCAACCGCCGCGCCGCTCGGGTCGGACACCGTCCCGGTAATGGTTCCCGAATACTGCTGCGCGTTCAGGGCCAACGGCGCCGTCAGCACGAGCAGTAAGAAGCAAAACAGCGCGCCAAACACGTAGCGCGTTTGCGTCGCCGTTTTCCCTTCTGACATTTGCATTTTCATTCGCACACCCCTTCGAATTTTTTGTTCCGATTCGATTCAGAAAATTTCTTGATGCTCTGAGACGAACCCGGACGCGAACCAAACGTCCGCAAGACCACTTCATGACCACCAAAGAGTTTGGACCCGGTACTTGGTCCCTCGACAACCTCGACTAATACATTTGCACTAGAGGATATACATGGCGCTGGCGATGTCAAGCGAAAATAATGATATTCTACAGGGGAAATATTGTTATTCTAAGAATTAGGTGTCGGGCCCGAGGTCCCCGGAGGTCAGTGTTCGGAACAGGCGGGACGAAAGTTTTTGTCTCCCATAACGTATATTCTATGGCGGATCGTAGAAATCTATGATATTTGGAAGGACACAAGCGGGCGCATTCCCTGTGCTTAGAGCCACTTTTTTGCTGTTTTAGCTTATTGTGTACGTTAACGTTTCACTTTTCGCTCAAACAATCTTTGCACTTTTTAAGTGCGCTGCCCGGGGGTTTTTGTTGGCATGACCTATCCAATGAAGAAGAAGTCCGCCTTCCAAGGCGAGCAGAAAGTGACCCTCAAAACCGTCGCCGACCATCTGGGTCTGACGCCGGGCACGGTCTCGGCGGCGCTCAACGACTCCCCCGCCGCACGGTCGATCCCCGAACGTACGAAAAAGCGCATCATCCAGGCGGCCAAAGATCTCAACTATCGCCCCAACTACTTCGCCCGGTCCCTGCGCCTTCAACGCACCTACACGATTGGCGTAATCGCCGAAGAGATCGGCGACGCCTACGGATCGTTAGTCATCAGCGGTATCGAAGAATATCTGCGAAAGAACAATTTCTTCTTCCTGACCGTGATTCACCGGCACGATCCAAAGCTGCTTCACACTTACGCGCAAATGCTGGTGACGCGTGGCGTCGAAGGATTCATAACCACAGACACTTCCATCACCGAAAGGCTGGAGCTCCCCACGATCGCCGTCGCCGGCCACCGCAGAGTGGAAGGAGTAACCAATGTCATTCTGGATCATAGGCTTGCTGCACGCCTCGCGCTCACACATCTCGCGGAGTTGGGTCACAAAGAAATCGCCTTCCTAAAGGGTCATACCTCCAGCTCCGATTCCGCCGTCCGATGGGCTGCGGTTTGTGAGACCGCCGCGGAGCTCGGCCTTGTGATACGCCCTGAGCTCACCGTTCAGATTGACAGCACCGTCTCCACGCCCCAAGTCGGATATCCCTTCGCGAAGCAACTTCTCGCCCGCAAACAGCCCTTTACTGCGCTCTTCGCTTACAACGATATCTCTGCGATCGGCTCGATCTGGGCGCTTCGCGAAGCCGGCTTGCGAGTCCCCGAGGACGTCTCCGTCATGGGCTTCGACGACATCCCAGCCGCGGCATTCAACAACCCGGGGCTGACCACGGTTCGTCAGCCGCTCGAACGCATGGGACAAATCGCGGCGAAGACCCTTATCGACCTCATCGAATGCAAAGCTGAATATGTGCCGGAAATTGCCATCGAGCCCGAGTTTGTAGTGCGCGCTTCGACGGGCCGCGCTCCCGGACATTTCGCGAAGCTTACCCCTGCCAGTCTCGACCAATATCCCCACGCGTCTGATCGCTTATAACCCTCATAGCCTGCCGCCTTTTCAAGCCCCTTCCAATAGCGTTGATTTTGCATCATCTTCACCCCACACTAGATCCCGAACCAATTTTTTCGCGACCACATGGTTAGCATCGACAAGCGACTCTTCCTTTTGGTTTCGGCTCTGGGCCTCATCCTCTGGCCGGGCTCCACTTTCTTCCTTCGTGCTCAACTCTCCACCGCTGACCATCTCAGCGAGCCAGGTTTTTGGCCCACGCAGAACGCCGCGCGACGCAACGAGTTTGTAGGGGTCAGCGCCTGCGCATCGTGCCATTCGGCCATCGTAACGACACAGACGCGAACGCCTATGGGCGCCACAGCCATGAGGGCCCGGGACTCCGACATTCTTCACTCGCACTCAATTTTGACCTTCGGTTTCGATAAGTACCGCTACGAAATCAAAACCTCCTCGACGCAAAACATCTATACCGTCACCGACGGCTCCCGCACTCTCAGCGCGAATCTGCTGTGGGCCTTCGGAACTGATCGCGTGGGTCAGTCATATCTTTTCAAGAAGGACGATGGAAAATTCTACGAGGCGCGCGTCACATACTTCGATACTTTGAGGGCACTGCACTTCACGCCGGATCGCGCGTTAACGTCGGCGAAAGATCTCGAAGAGGCCATGGAACGCCCCGTGGACATGTCGGAGATTCGACGCTGCTTCGCCTGCCACACCACCGCTCCCAATATCGGCGATCAATTTGACGAGAAGAATCTCGTCCCGGGCGTGACCTGCGAAGCCTGCCACGGCCCCGGCGCAACTCATGTCGCCGCGATGCAAGCAGCCAAAGTTGCGGGCATGTCTCCATCAGCGGAAGGTACGATCTTCAACGCCGCCCAACTTAGCCCCGCGGATTCCGTCGATTTCTGTGGTGCCTGCCACGCCACCTGGTGGGACGTAAAACTCTCCGGCGTCAAAGGAGCCTCCAACGCTAAATCGCAACCCTATCGGCTGGAAGGCAGCAAATGCTGGGGAAAAGGCGATACGCGCCTCACCTGCGTCGCATGCCACGATCCCCACAAACAACTCCAGACCGATCCAGCCTCTTACGATGCGAACTGCCTAAGCTGCCACCTAGCGACAACCACGACGCCAAAGTCCCCAGATCACCCAGGTAGAGCGTGCCCGGTCAGCGCAAAGAACTGTGCCTCGTGCCACATGCCAAGAGTCTACGTTCCAGAGATGCACTACAACTTCACCGACCACCGCGTCCGCATCGCCCGTGCCAATGAGCCTTACCCCGAATAGTCTCAGCCGTCTCCGGATCCTGCTCCGAACTCTGCGTTAAATCCTTCGCCCGTTCTTTTGTCGACTTACCTCTCACGCACTCCGCTTCCCCGACCCCTCCACAATCGTCACATAGCGATCGACCGGTAAATTTTCGAAGCGCTCCACCACCCCGCTAGGTTGCGGCCACTGCACTTCCACCCAGTCGATCTTGGTCCGCTTCCCGATCCCTAGCACCATCCGCGGATCGTGCGACGACAAAAAGCTTCCGCCGCCCACTTTCATGCGGGACCTCTTCAAATCCTCGGCTTGATACGTCACCCGGGCCCCAATCGCATCCACGTTTGCCTTCCTTCCTACCAACGTCACTCCCAGCCAATGATTCTGCTTGCCTAGATCGTTCCGCAGCAAAACCGGCGCAGCATCGTTGACGGAAACCAACACGTCCAGCCCGCCATCGTTATCAAAGTCCCCGACAGCCAATCCCCGCGCCGCAAAGGTCTTCGCAAACACCGGCCCGCTTTCCGCGCTCACATTCTTGAAAACCTTTCCCTCGTTCCGAAATAACAGCAGCGGTTCTTTGAAGGTAACCTGGTGCGAAAACTCCTCCACCAGATCATCTGGAAATCCATTCGCCAGAATCAAATCCCATTCCCCATCATTGTCGTAATCGAAAAACTTCAATCCCCAACCGCTCATCCACCGAGTCGCCATACCGATGCCCTTTTGCATCGCAACGTCGTTAAAAGTTTCATCTCCATTATTCTGGTACAGCGAAAAGATCTCCTCATCAATGTTCGCCACGAACAAATCCATCCAGCCATCCTGGTTGAAATCCGCCGAATCTACCCCCATCCCCGACCGTGCCCGGCCATCCGCGCTATAAGCCACGTCTGCGGCTAGTCCAATCTCCTCAAAGCGCCCACCCCGATTTACATACAGAAAATTGGCCACCGTATCATTCGAAACAAACAAATCCATCCGTCCATCATTATTAATGTCCGTGGCCACCACACCCCAAGCCTTGCCTAGGTGCTGCGCAATTCCCGTCTCCCTGCTCACGTCCGTAAACGTCCCATCTCCATTGTTATGGAACAACCAGCTAGGCCGCGGATTGAAAATCCGCGGAATACAATAATGATGGGTTCCGTCCTTATCCACGCCGCAGCTCAGCGATTTGTTGAACTCGCAAAACTGCCCCACAAACAAATCCAGCCGCCCATCGTTGTCGTAATCAAACCAAACCGCGGTAGAAGCCCAACCGGGCGCGGCAACTCCCGCCTTGTCCGTGACATCCGTGAAGGTTCCATCCCCATTGTTCCGGTACAAAATGCTCCGCCCGTACTGGGTGACATAAATGTCCGCAGACCCGTCTCCGTTGTAGTCCCCAACGGCCACGCCCATCCCATATCCGCCACCGCCAACTCCAGCTTTCTCCGTAACATCCGTAAACGTCCCATCCCGATTATTCCGGTAAAGCGCGTTCCGCAAAGGCTTCGCCGGATCATAAAAGTCACATTTCCCGCTATTGACCAGATAAATGTCCATCCATCCGTCATTGTCGTAATCCAGAAACGCGCAGCCAGCCCCGCTAGTCTCCGGCAAGTGCTTAGCCGCCGACCTCCCAGCCGTATGCACCCAGCGAATCCCGCTCCTCACCGCGGAAATCTCTTCAAATGTGGGGGATGCAACGGAAGGAAGGCCTCGCGCCCAAGATGGAAGGCGAGACGAAAAACCGCCGGCTAATAGAGAAAGATTCTGAAGAAATCGTCTTCGCGTAAGTGGAAATATTCGCCGTTCGAAGGCTCCATCGGACATTGGCGGCATTATGCCCACAACGCCGACGCGATGCAAAACGACGTTTCCGATCCCCGGTCGGATCAGAAGACTAGAGACGCCTCTCGGCTTGTTGGCTGTCGAGGGCTCGCTCTGCGCGGCCCACGCTAATGGCTTCATCCGGCAGCCGAATGACGGCGTAGACCACGGCGGCAACGACTCCGCCCAGTAGTGGCGCCACAATGAATACCCACAATTGCTGCAGCGCCCAACCGCCCACAAACAGCGCAGGGCCTACGCTACGCGCCGGATTGACCGAAGTGTTGGTGATCGGGATTCCTACGAGGTGAATCAGCGTCAAAACCAGTCCTATGGCGAGCCCCGCAAACCCAACCGGTGCCTTTACATCCGTCGTGCCGAGCACCGTAAGCACAAGAAACATCGTCAGCACGACTTCCGCGATAAATGCCGCCCCTAGCGAATAGCCGCCCGGCGAATGCTCCCCGAATCCGTTGGCACCCATCCCCGCAACCGACGGATCGTATCCGGCCGCAACTCCCCGTGCGATGACCAGAATCAACCCCGACGCAATAATCGCTCCTATGACTTGCGCGACGATATAAAGGAGCGCGTCTTTCGCTCCGATTTTTCGCGCAATTAGCACCCCCACCGTAACTGCCGGATTGATGTGGCACCCCGAAATCGGCCCAATGGTATACGCCATGGCCAACAGCGCCAGACCGAACGCAAACGCGACTCCTAAATATCCAATGTGGCTTCCCGCCAGCACCGCGCTACCCACTCCGCCGAAAACCAAAACGAACGTCCCGACCACTTCCGCGAGGTACTTTTTCATTGGCGTGTCCTCCTTCAAGCAGTCGCCAGAGGTATATCACGATTACCCGGCCACAGAGATGAATAACTTCCCCCGCCCACCCCGCCGGCTCGGCAAGAAACAATTTGCGATCTTCCGGGACGATGGTCTAACTTTCACCCGCCTGTTCTCTGAGCTTTTAGATCATGCGTGAAGCAACCCGTTCTCGAGAGTTTCCGCGGCCCATCGCATTCACGTTGCGAACCATCGGCAGTCGTGTCCTGCTCTGGACACTTCGAACCATCCTTCTTATCTGCGCTTCCTCTTTTTGCTCGACTGCAAGAGACATCGGCGCCCCGCAAAGTAACACTGCCCTTCACCACGGTCTTTGGGTCTGGAAGGGTCCCTCTGTCGTCGAATCGCCCAACGGCGCCGAGTTACTCGGTGATTTCTGCCGCTCCAACGACATCAACGAAATCTACATCTCGGTTTCCGCGCACGGTGACGCCTCGCCCGACGATCGCTTCGCTCATCTCATCGACCTGCTTCATCGCTCGAACATTCGCGTCGAAGCGCTCCTTTCCAGCGAAAACGCGGATGAACTAGGTAAGCACCGGGAAAAACTCCTCGATCACGTTCGCGCCGTTTTGCAATTCAATCGCAGCCACCCCGCGGATCGATTTGACGGGATTCACCTCGACGTCAAACCCCAGCAGCGCCCCGAGAACAAGGGCCCCGGCAATCTCCGATTCCTGCCGGGCCTGGTGGACGCTTATCGTGCTGCGCGCGTCCTAGCCGAACCAGCCCATCTCGCCATCAACGCGGACATCCAGAACAAACTTCTCAAAGGCGATCTCGCCGAGCGCCGCATGCTCCTGTCCTCGTTGCCCAGGCTCACACTAATGCTCTACGAACTAAGCAGTCCCAACGACGGCGATACCCCTGAAAAGCAGATCGAGAAGCTCCAGGCCGCCAGCCAGAGGTTCCTCGATGTAGCCTACGAAGGATTACGCGACCCGAATCTTGCGAAGATGATCATCGGCCTGCGCACTCCGGATTACGGCGAACGCCTCCCCAGGATGCTTCAAACCTTGGACGAGACACACCAGGCAAATCCTCACTATCTGGGTTGGGCCCGTCACGCCTACGGAGACGTACTCAAGACCGCCCAATAGATGACCCGGTAGATGATCGTGCGGATCGCCAGCAGTTCGCGTACAATCCCAACGCCTTAGCGGCAACCAATATGAACTCATTGACCCGACGTGGTTTTATCGAAACGCTCACCACCATTACGGCCGGAAGCTTCCTCGCAGCGAACACGCCAGCTTCTCTCGCTGCGGGACAATCCACTCCACACATCACGTTCCCCTCGGCGCCACGCGATCGCATCGCTGTAGCCTCCTATCCATTCCGCGCCTACATCAACGTCGCCAATAACCGCGACCGCGACCCCAAACTCCCCGGCATGGATCTCACTCAATTCCCGTCCGAAGTCGTAACAAAATTCGGAGTCCACAACATCGAGCCGCTCGCCCAGCACTTCCTCAACACCGATTCAGCCTATCTCGATACCTTCCGCAAAGCCTTGCAAGACGCCAAGGTGCATGTCGTGAATATTCCTACACACGTCCGGCAAAGCTTCTACGACACCGATCCCGCCAACCGCCAGACGGCGATCGCGGTCTCAAAAAAGTGGATCGACGTAGCCGTCGAAATCGGCTCCCCAGGCATCCGTCCGCACGTAGCGGCGACGTCCAATTCCGCGCCAAACGTAGAGCGCGCCGCAGACAGCCTTCGCGAAGTAGCTGACTACGCCGCCAAGAAAAACATCGTGGTCACTCTAGAGAACGACGATCCCGTCAGCGAGGAGGCTTTTTTCATCGTCAAAGTCATCGACGCCGTGCACCACCCGTACCTACGCGCCCTGCCCGATTTCGCGAACTCCGCCCTCACCGGCGATCCAGATTTCAACTACCGCGCGGTCCAGGCGATGTTTGAGCGCGCCTATGGCATCGCTCACGTCAAAGACGGCGAGGCGGACGACAACGGCAAGCAATTCAACATCGATCTGAAGAGAACTTTCGACATCGCGAGGTCCACTAGCTATCGCGGCTACTTCTCGATCGAGTTCGACGCTCCCGGCGATCCTTACGCCCCCACCACAAAACTCATAGAGCAAACAATCCGATACCTCTCGTAGCCCGACTCCGTTACGAGCACGGCCACCGATGCCACGAAACGCGTGATCGCCGGCACCCGGGGTGTTCACGTGTAAGCGCTGACTTAAGCTGTTTGGGATGAACAATTAACTCGCACACGAAGGCTCCTTGGCCGAAAGCACCAATGCCGCTCACGGCGGTCCTTTCTTGAAGCCGGTTAGTTCAATGAGTTCTCCCTCCAATTTCGCGGCCGCTACCGACGGGATGTTTTCACCAGTCAGCACGGAGTGTACAGAACGGATGTACGCCCTGCTCACGTCCTCGTATTTCTCGCCGCTGACTATGGAAGGACGCGCCACTACCGCGCCCCTGTGCTGACTCAATTGAGCAAACTGAGGAAACGGTTCTAAGATTGCTGGCATTTCGAACAGTTCGAGTTCCATCGGTATCTTGGAATGCTCGCTAGCGCGCATGAGCTCGGCATCCTTTCGCAGTAGAAATCGGATCAGCTCTAATGCTTCACGAGGGTGGGCCGAAGCCCGAGGAACCGCCAAACCGTTACCCCCCAATGCGCCTACTCGTGCTGTTCGGCCGCCCGGCAAGCTGGTTAAACCAAACTGAGCAGCATTGCCGGGAAGCGCTATCGAATTCGTCCCAGAAAACGGCCAGCCGCGAGTGATCAAACTAAAGTTCGACTCCCAACCACGAAGGAAGGCTGCCTTTCCGGAGCTCCAAAGATTCTGTGAGTCCCACTTTCCATAGGCCACCACGCCGGGCGGTGAAATGGAGCCCACCCATCGCGCAGCCCGTTGCCATGTCCGGATCGCTCGCGGGTTATTTACGCTGACGGTCCCGTCGTCTTCGATGATTCGGCCGCCGCCCTCGCTAAGCTGCAATTCCAAGCCGCTACAGGTCAAATCTTCGTCTATGCCGCCCTGCCAGGAATAGCCCCAGAAGTCTTTGTCGCCGTTGGCGCGTTCCCCCGCCTGAATCCGGGTAGCCACGGTTTCGAGCTCATCCCATGTCTTGGGCGGCTCACGATACCCGTACTTTCGCAAAAGATCAGGCCGATAAATCAAAACGCCAACATAGGCGTGGCGCGGTATAGCCACCACCTTTTCACCCACGGTGTAACTCGCAAGCACCACGGGATCCTGAGAGGAAAGCTCGGCGGGGAAGTATGGTCTTAGATCCATCAGACGCTGGTTCAAAATTCCGGACCAGATCACATCAATGCTGACCAGGTCAGGTGTGGCAACAGAGCCTTCTTGGAGGAGCTTGCGCCACAGGGCAAGCTGATCGAGAGAGCTTCCCGGGCGGGGAAGGCGCTTAACTCGGATCCCGGTTTCGCGTGTGAAGTCTTGCAGGTCCTGCGCCAATGATGGCAGCCGATCGGGAATGTCCCACTCAACATCTAGAAACGACAAGGTGACCGGTTCAGGCGGAGGCTGCTGCTTCGAACAACCCACCACTAGTGAAAACAGCAAGATTCTAAGTATATGAACAGTCTTCATTGGGCTGACCTTGGCGCCGAACATCGCGGACCTTGTGCGCCGAAAGATTCCAATTGGCAGTCGGAACATCTCGGTTCGCAGTCTAGTCTTTCCTTGCTGAATACTGCATGCCGATGCGCTCGTTCCTAATTCTCAGCCGGGGATTCTTTGGGTTTGTTGATTTTGTTTGAGGTGTCAACTTCGAACAACCGGTAGTCGCTGAGAGAGTGACGATGATGATAACGCTTGCCGTGCAGTTCCATGAACATCTCGGCGTCCCAGGGTAGCCAGAGAGTCTGGTTACCGCTATTAAATTTTACGGGTCCGTAGTCCACGCGCAGATGGTCGCGAGTAAGTTGCAGGCGATCCATGGGTGCAATCAAGTCGGTTTCCACGCGAAGAACGTCGTAGGTAGATCGAGAAATCCAGACGCGGCCTTTGAACGGGATATTGTAAATCATGCCCTGCTTGTTCCACCGGCGCACGCTGAGAGTTTCGGTACTATCTTCCTGGAATCGAATCCGCCAAACCGTTTCACCTCGGAGTTGTGTCAGGCCTTCGCAATTGAAGCGAAAGTTCTTCCTATCTGCGGGTTGCAAGAGCGAAAGAGCGAGGCTGTTAAGGCCGGTGGTGGCCAGTGGTGTGGGGAAGGAAGCGGTGGTCTTCTGGTCGGCGTCGCGGCTCTCTTCAAGATAGAAAGAATCGCCGTGATAAGGAATGACGGAGACAATGTAGGAGAATTCGACGGTTTTCATTTTGCCGGGAGTCCCGCGGCGATCGATTTCCTGATGCTCAATGTGCTCGGTGGCGGTGAACTTTTCAAAGTTGGCTAATTGGGTTTTGACGCGCAGAAAGGCGCGATCGACAACATCATTTGCCGAGCATGAGTCGTCCTGCGCGATGGGAGGAACGTTATCGACATCTGGCGGCAACCAGGAAGTATCGGCTTTCACGATGGGTATGTCGGCGACATACGGAACGCTGGGCAGCGGAACGTTGGAACCCTCCGGAGTTTTTCCCGGCGCGCCGGGGTTAGCTTCGAGTTTGCGCTTCGCGGCACCCGCCCAAGGATCGGACGGCAAATCGTCGACGAGTTTTTGCCACGTTTTCCTCGCGTCGAGCGTCCGTCCTTGAGCCAATTGAATTTCTCCCAGCAGCAAGCGAGCCGATCCACCTTTGTCTGCCGCGAGATCGGCGGCGCGAACCGCCTCTGATTCCGCGTTGGGCAAGCGACCACCGATTCTCAAGTAGGCGTTCGCCAAAACCAGATGCACTCTCCAGTCCGCCGGATTTACGGAGAGGGCCTTTTCGAGGGTCGCCACTGCCAGGCTGGTTTCCGCGGCCACGAGTTGCATTTCCCCCAGCGACAGTAGGGCCTTCTCGTAATTGGGATCGAGGTTCACGGCGCGTTCGAAGCTCTTGCGCGCGAGATCAGCGTGCTGGAGGCAGAATTCCGCGGTACCGAGCAAGAAAGCCAACTCCGCACTACCCGGCGCAATCTGCACGCCCTTCTGGAATTGTTTATTCGCCAAATCGCAGTTGTGTTGGTGCATTGCGTCCAGGCCCTTGGCGATGATTTGTTGCAATTGGGGAGTCATGACGGTGCCATGCGCGCGGGAATTGCTGGAGTCTTTTAACGGCGCAGGCTTGAGAAGGACCGGGAAATACGTCTCCGTTCCCATTGGGGGTACACCCACCTCATCCGTAGCTGGTTGATATCCATCACAGCGCACTTCGACCCGGTAGTCGCCTGGGGGGACAGAGAAGACGGCATCGGAAGTGCCTCCTGTAATGGAAGAGGCATCGTAGCCCGTAGTCAAAGAGTAGAGGCGGACGTTTGCGGGCATAGCCGGAGGGACTCCCTGTATATCGCGGACAGCGATGGCAACCGAGACATTGCCACTCGAACCAGGCATCTGCATGCCGCCAGCATCGGGTCGTTGTGCGAAAGCGGGGGAATCGATCGCCAGCAGAGCGAGTGTGAGGCACACCGAGATTTTGATCGTTCGCGCGGGAAAAAGTCGGGCAGGCATGGGGGCGGCCCCTCCTGTAGTGTGGGAACAAGCTGACTCCACGGGCTTCGAACGCCCCCCGTGGGACCCGGTGAAAAGTGTTGCAATCCTACCGCACAACGATTGTGAAACGCTACGAATCTGCACGGCGCACGACTTATTAGGACGTATCAACCTCGCGGACAGTACTCTATGACTCTATTTTCCGCGGCGCTCAGGATTCGTGACGCCGTCCGGTGGGTTGTTGGTCTTAGGGTCAGGGCGTCGCAGGCGTCGAGCCTGGCATCCGCGTGAAGCGCAGCGGCCTTTCGGACCCCTTACAATAAATCAACAAATGAGCGGCTTTCCACTCGAAACGCTCGGCGGCCTGAAGCGCATCCAGGTATCTTTTCTCCTGGTTCATCACCGCTTCAGGGCAGGCCATGCGCGACGAAGCTAAAGGACCGAGCTTGATGGAATCCGCACTGATCTGCGCGGGCCCGAAGAAGCGATTGCAGGAGCCGTCACCTGCGACTTTTCCGGCTTCGGGGAAAGCAAGCGTAGCTTGAACACTATCGATCACGCCGCTGCCACCCAAGTCTTCCAGTAGCCACTCGCTGCCAGCGAGGCTAGGGCGAGTCGCTTGCGCGGGTACGGGTTGGGTGGCAACCTTGGCTTCCTTTAACGTGGAAATCACGAGAACCAGCCGTTCGCCGGTCTCCACTCCTCGCCGATGGGAGAGGAGACCCGTAACCTGGACACGCTTGTTTTCCAGCTTTTCGAGTTTTTGAGTCTTTGGATACGCAACCTCTATAGAATCGACCTGCTTACCGTCGATGGTAGTGGCGGACTCCAGTTGAAGCGCCCAGCCAGTTGATTCTCCCCCTATGGCCATTACACGACTGAGCTTACCTGTCAGGGTCATTTTTTGTTCTGGAGACTGTGCGTGCGAAGAAATGCAAAAGAGCGCCAGCATCAGGCCCGTAATTAATCGTGTGATGCGCATTTCACGCCTCCCTCTCTGCGGGCCTTGTCGGTTCTGGAGAAACAGAAAGACTCCAACGCTCAAACCGCGCGGGGCGGACTATGCTCGAAGGGCTGCTTCGAATAGCGCGCCTTGGTAACCTCAATGATCAAAACTATGGGCGACTTCTCATCGCGATACGGCCAGGGTCTCCCGAGATACTTCAGGGCCATCGCGTCGTAGTGCTTGAGCCCAGGGTCAGGGCGGCGCTCGATTACGCGCCCGCGCATTTGAATTTCGGTGTAAGGATCGACAAAGTCCACGATGGAGAGTGAAACGCGCGCGTCACGCAGAGTATTTTGCCCCTTTAGAGAATCCGCCTCGGTGCACACCAAGAGGAGGTCCCCTTCGCGACCTATCCAGACCGGCGCGCTGTGCGGCGAGCCATCGGGAGCGATTGTTGCGAGGTGAGCGAAGTTCGGGCGGTCAACCAATTGTTTCACTTCGCGGGACAGCGCATTTCCCATCGAAGCCCCTTTTGCGCATGCCATTCTACGCGCTAAGTCGGGTAGCCAAACAATTTTGCCGCATGCGGCATACTAAATTGGAATTTCGGCATGGGCGATGGCCTCGACTCCGCTTTCTCTTCTTTGCCAGATCAGGCTCACTTGCCCTGAGCAGCATCCATTCTCAAGAATCGCGCGGCGTTGTTGTACAGGATGTCGCGTTTCTCTTGGGGCGTCAGGTAATCGGCGTTCTGAATGATGCTAATCGAATAGGCCATGAGCTTGGGCCAGATCAATTGGTCGGTTCCGAACATCACGCGGTCCTCGAATCCGGCATCCACGAGTCGCTCGATATAGCGATTGACCTCCTTGATGGGATAGCTCCAGATCAGTCCAGCAACATCGACGTAGACGTGCGAGTTGGCTTGCAGCAACGTGAGCATATTATCGATCATGGGATAGCCGGCGTGCATCACTTGAACGCGGAGCTTCGGGTGGCGCGCCAAAAGGTCCTCAAGCAGAAGCGGATTCCCCATGGACCCACGGAATTTTGGCATCATCACGTTTGCGCGTCCTGAGCCGCCGGTTCCCATATGGATGGCTACGGGGAAATCCAGTTCCTCCGCGAGAGCGAAATAGGCATCGACCGAAGGATCGCTGGGTGAGATGCCCTCATATTGGAGTCCGATCTCGCCCATTACCTTGAAGCCGCCGGTTGTGAAATCTTTTCGCAACTCTTCGAGGGCAACACGCTGGCCGGGAGCCATCCCGTTACTGAAGGATGTGCCGGGGATGATCCTGGCGGGTGCGGCGTCTTTCCATTTCTGCACACTCTTTGGATCGCCAAAGGTAACCGCCGTGACGTTGAGGCGCTCCATCTCAGCCAGAACGTCTTTCATATACTCGCCCGGCGCAGACGGATAGAGCGCAGGCGTGCAGTGCTCCTTCACCCAACCGAAAGGCTCTTCCTTACCCTTAGGATCGGACGCCGTAAACTTCGAGGTGTTTGGACACATCGGTGCGGCACCAGGAAAATTCCCGTCTATGGCGTGGACGTGGACATCGATGACGGGCGGAGCCTTGCTCTCCGTGTTCTGTGCCAAAGAGACTTTTGAGCAGGATGAAAGGAGTACGGCGCAACATAAAAGTCGCCAGACGGGGCTGGAGGGCATTTAGGATCTCCTTTTGCGCACACGCGTAACTTCGATTCCTGAGAGGTATATCACAGGTCGCGCATTCGTGAGGGCGCGTATGCGCCGAGTAAACGCGCCTACCGGGGGCCGTACCAGAAACCAGTGTCCGAGCAACCGAACTACCAGGAGTCAGGCCCGCATCTCCGGTCTCGCCGATGGACACCGTGGCGAAGGCAGCCCTGACGAGCGCTCGGATTCGGCAGCCGGTCCCAACTAGACCCTTTGTCAGGCAACCCTGGTGCTAACAATGATGCTGCTTTGCCGTCCTATGGCGAAAGGCATCATTGCGTCTGGCGCGTGACGATGGCCGACGCCGAGGAGGGGCCCTTGTCCTCATTCGTCCAAGACCTGCGCTACGCGCTTCGAATGTTGCTTAAGAGCCGTGGGTTTACGATCGTCGCGATACTCACCCTGGCATTAGGCATTGGAGCCAATGTCGCCACTTTCAGTGTGGTCTACGGCGTATTGCTCAGGCCGCTGCCCTTCCCGCATCCGGAACAACTTGTGCGCGTGTTCGACGATCTTCGTAGCACCAGTGAACAGGACATCGGAATGTCAGCACCGGAGCTTTGGGATTTGCAAGAGCGCTCGGGCGTGTTTGAGGAGATCTCGGCGGTGGCACCGAGTAACTCGGCGGTCGGCGGTGGAGATCGGACCGTGCGCGCCGAAAGCCTCGTCACTAGTCCCGATTATTTCACTTTGCTGGGAGCGAAGCCGGAACTTGGCCGCGTCTACACCCCGCAGGATGCCGCGCCCGGATTCATCGAACCAGTGGTCATCAGCAACGGCTTTTGGCGGCGGTATTACGGTGCCGACCCGAAAATAGTCGGGCGGAAAATGCGTCTCGATAATGACATGTATACGATTGTAGGCGTGATGCCCGCGGACTTTCGACATCCGGGACCGACGCTGGATACGGACGTGGAAGTCTGGCTCGCTACCGGCTTTAACGGGAGTCCATTTCCCGTTCCAGCCGTCAGGTCACAGAGATTCATTCCCGCCGCGATCGGGCGCTTGAAACCCGGCATGACGGTTACGCAGGCACAAGCGTGGCTCGATGCGTATATATCGGAACTCAGCCGGACGTATCCCAGCGACTACCCTACAGCTGCTTCGTGGGCCGTACGGCTCGTGCCAGTGAAGGAAGATCTGGTCGGCCCGCAGCGCGCCGAGTTGTTCCTCATTCTCGGAGCGGTGGGATGCGTGCTGCTGATCGCGTGCGTGAACATTGCCAACCTTCTTCTGGCGCGCTCTACCGGAAGGCGCCGCGAGATCGCTATTCGGTTGACGATGGGCGCAAGTCGCTCACGCCTGGCGGGCCAGTTGTTGACCGAGAGTGTGCTTTTGTCACTGATTTCCGGCATCGTCGCTCTGATTACAGTTCTCTTGTTAAAGGATGCGATCATCAGGCTTGCTCCCGCGGATATTCCTCGGCTGAACGAGGTTGACGTCAGCGCCGGCGTTCTTTTCTTCGCGTTTCTGATCTCGATACTCACGGGCGTCCTCTTCGGGCTGGTGCCCGCGCTTCAAGCCGCGAATGCTGACCAGATTGAGAATTTGCGGGAAGGTGGCCGCGGGTCGGGAGTCGGCAGACGCCATACTCGCGTTTCGCGGGTTCTTGTGGTCTCGGAGGTGGCGCTGTCGATTGTCTTGCTGGCGGGCGCGGGGTTGCTACTACGAAGTTTCTGGCACGTGCTCCAGGTGCGTCCCGGATTCAATCCTGACCATCTGACTACGGTGCAAATCTGGATTCCGCAATCCAACAATCCCGCCAAAGACCCTTATAACGTGGAGGAGAAGCGCGCGGATTTTCTTCTCGAGGTATCGCGCCGCGTGTGTGCGCTGCCGGGCGTGGAGCAGGCATCGATTTCCGGGAACGACACTTTGCCGATGAACTCCGGGAGAAACTACTCTCCCTTTTCCATTCAAGGGCGTGCAACGGAATCGGAGCGCGGCCCGATAGCAGACATCGCTGTAGTGGACACCCAATATCTTCGCACCATGGAAGTTCCCCTGATGACCGGGCGAAACTTCACCGACCTTGATACCTATAAAACGAAACCCGTTGCCGTGATCGACCAGACCCTCGCGCGAAAGTATTGGCCGAGCCAGAGTCCGCTCGGACAAGAGATCAAGTTTAACTTTGGACGAGGTTTGCAAGGGCTCACGATTGTCGGCGTGGTTGGCGATATCAAGTCGGACGGTTTTGAGGCTCCCAGCGTGCCTCACATTTATGTTGCCTTGGGACAATTCGCGCCGGTCAACGCCGTGGTTTTTCTCCGGAGCAGAGGCTCCGTGGCACAGCTCGGAGAAGCCGTGCGGCACGAGGTTGAAACCATCGATCCCAATGTTCCAGTTCATAGCATCAGCTCGATGGATCAAATCATCGCTCGATCCGTGGCTGACCGGCGCTTTGCTCTCGAGCTTCTTGGGGTTTTTGCGATGGTGGCACTGCTGCTCGCCGCCGTGGGTATTTACGGCGTGATGTCGTATTCCTTCAGCCAGCGCACGCACGAAGTCGGAATTCGCGTCGCCCTAGGGGCTCAGCGGCTGGATATTTTACGTATGGCTTTCAGTGAAGGTATGCGAATCGTCTTAATCGGGTTGGTTTCAGGTCTCGTCGGAGCCGCGGTCATGACGCGAGTTTTCCGGTCAATGCTTTTCGGGGTTGGGCCAGCCGATCCGATTACGTTCCTTTCTGTTTCCGCTATTCTAGCTGGCGTCGCGCTTTTCGCTTGCTACTTTCCTGCACAGCGGGTGACCCGCGTGAATCCTCTAATCGCCTTGCGCGAAGAATGAAACGCCCTAACCGTATCCTCTAAAACTGCCATTCCCTGAATGTTCGGCAAACGATCACGGCTGTGCCGCGGTCCCAAAGCGCCTACGGCAATTTTGCGTATTCGGACTTGGCTTGTAGCAGGACGGGAACGTCGGGGTCGGCGTCTTTCCAGAGGGTAAAGAAAGCATCGTATGCATTGCGGGACTTGGGGGTGTCCCCAGCCAGGGCGTAAGAACGCCCGAGACCCAGATGCGCAAGGGCCGCGATGGGCTCGTTGCCGACGACGCCGCGCCAATCGAGGATTTTCTGAAACTCGGCGGCCGCCAGAGTTCCTTGATGAGAAAAAAGAAGGGCCTCGGCTCGGACGTAGACGGGATAAAGGTTAGTCCAAAGGGTGTTGCTGCCGGGAACCCCAAGTTCATAGGGTGAGGCGGCGGCAAGTGTTTCCACGGCCTTGGCGCCATTGCCAGGGAGGCTGAGGGCGAGTTGGGCGCGAATCGTCGGCAGGTAATTGAAGCGAACAATGGTGTCCTCGGGAAAGCGCTTTTCCAAATCATCGGCGAGACCTCGCGCGTCTGCCGAATAGCCGATCAACGCAAGCGCTAGCGCGGCAACATACTGAACGTCGCGCCCGTTGGACTGGGCGAGGCTGTCGGCGGCACGCTGCGGTGCCTCCGAACGCTCTCCGTACAGAGCTTCCCAGAGTGCCGCAGCGGCTTGACAGCTGGCGGCCATCTCTTTTTCACCGGCGCGTTGGGCTGAACTCGACGCTTGGCGGGAGAGCTCGCGAGCGGCGGACAACTTGCCGTTGTACGCGTCCGTGCTGGCTTCCAGAACGAGCATGACACTTTCTTTTCCGGGCTTACCCATCGACCAGGAAACCTGTTCCGCCATCCCCGGCACATCGGTCTTCAAGAATGCAAGGTCGTAGAGGCCGACGCGGAGATCGGCGGAGTCAAGATTTTTTGACAACGCTTCTGCGGCGGCAGCACTGGCCTCGTCGAGACGTTTCAGATGAATGTAGCCAAGAACGAGATTGGCGAAATTCAGGCTGTCGGAGCGGCTGAGGCGCATAGCCTCGTCCCACTGCGCGAGAGACTTGTCGTGCTGTCCGAGCGTTTGGAACACGACGCCGAGATTAGTGGGCGTCACTTGCTCGCGGGGATAGATTTGCGCCCAAAGTTCATAGACCTGGCGCGCCTTCTCCAAGTCTCCAGTTACGAAGTGATAATAGTGGGACTCAATATAGAACTTCTCCCATTCACTGACGCGAGAGCGTAGCTCGTAGGCCTTCCTGGTATTTTCCGTTGCGAGGTTCTTCTCGCCGAGGTTGTGATAGGTGGTGCCGAGAGTGGCATAAGCCATAGCAAAATTCGGGTCCAGCTGGATGGAGCGCTCGAACAGCGGTATAGCGGCGGTGTAGTCGGCTTTGCCGAGCATGTTTCTTCGCCCCAGGCTGTAAGCTTGGAGGGCTTCGAGAGAAGGTGTGGTGGCCTGCTCGATGGGTGTATCGAGTTTCTGAATGGTCTTGAGGGACTCTCCCAGTTGTTCTCGCAGCTTGGTAGAAGCTTTGTCCAGCGCGCTCAGGACCCCTTCTTTGGCGTTAGCAGTCACCTGTTCCTGAGCGACATAGTCTCCCGTCCGACAATTCACGGCGCTGACACCGATGACGTACTGATTGCCAATGCTGGAGATAGATCCGGTCAAATAAGCTTTGCTTTCGAGACGCTGGCAGAGATCGCCTGCGACGGCAGGCGACAGCTTGCTGTCCTGCGGGATCCCCATCAGCCGCAACTCTTCCTGGATGCGTTGATCGGAAACCAGGCTCAAGAATGGGGACTGTTGGAGTTGCGCGGCGAGACCTTGTCGCAGCGTCTCGTCAAAGACGGAGTCGCCTGTCTTGTTGGCGAAGTTCGCGAGAACGATCGTGTCCGCCTGAGTCAAGGCGTGCGCGCGTCGCGTGTTGTAGAGCCAGGCACCAATGGCCAGGAGGGCGACCAAGACTGCACAACTGCCGCCTACCGCTTTCCATCCGAAGCGACGCGCGCGAGGTGAATCAGGAGCGGGAGTGGCTCCTGCTGCAGCCGCGGTCGCCACGGAGGACGTTATCTGACCAGAGTCCGTCACCCGTTTGAGCTGCTGCAAGTCTGCGCGGACCGTTGCGGCTGTGGCGTATCGCAGATTTCGATCCTTCGCGATGCACTTGTTGATGATTTCTTCCAGCTGCGGGGGGATCTGAGGATTCAGGCTTCGCACGGATGCGGGAGCGCGCGTAAGGATGGCCTCGATAATCGCTCCGCCTGTTCTGCCGCCAAATGCTGCTCGCCCAGTGGCCATTTCATAGAGCAACAGCCCCAAAGCGAAAAGGTCTGCACGAGCGTCTAGGTCATCGCCACGAACATGCTCCGGAGACATGTACGCAGGGGTGCCACTAATGACACCCACGATAGAGATACTGTCTTGGGTCGATTTGGATGAGGAATCCTCGGGACCGAGTCCCACGATGTCTTTGGGAACGAGCTTGGCCAAACCGAAATCGAGAACCTTGGCCTGACCGCGCTTGGTGATGAAGACGTTGGAGGGCTTGATGTCTCGATGGATGATGCCTCCGCTATGGGCCACGTCGAGGGCATCGGCAATTTGAATCCCGAGGTCGAGGACTTCCTCAACGGAGAGCGGCTGGCCGTCGATGTGTTGACGCAGGGTTTCGCCGTCGATGAACTCCATGGCGATGAAAGGAACATGATCCTGTTCGCCAATATCGTAGATGGTGCAGATGCCCGGGTGGTTCAGAGCCGAAGCGGCGAGGGCTTCGCGGCGAAAGCGTTCCAAGGCCTGGGCTTCCTGGGCCATGCCATCGGGAAGAAATTTCAGGGCGACGTGACGGTCGAGTCTGGTGTCCAGGGCCTTGTAGACCACACCCATTCCGCCAGCACCGAGTTTCTCCTGAACGCGAAAATGAGAAATGGTTCGGTCAATCATGAGGGAGCTCGCGCCCCTAGCAGCCGGCGATGCAGGTCACGAAGTTCCAGGTCACAAAGTTTGGTCGTTCAAAGTAGCGTCGCCACCGGTTTTTCGCCGCTCAACATTGGGTGGTTTCGGTGATCCCAGCATGCTCAGCGCGCGGGCACCGTCTCCATAGCCTTTCAAATCTGCGGAATGCTCCAACTCGAACGTGACATTCTTGCTGCAGACGGTACAAACCAGCGCACCGTAAGCGGAACTGTCCTTTTGGAGGAACATGTTGAAGCGCATGACGCGCTCACAACAAACGGGAATCCATAGGTTTGGAGTTTGCACAGGATCCAAGACTCACCTGTCCAGAAGTGATTGGACGGGATTATACACTGAAAAAGTCATTGCCAGCCCAGAACGTACGCATCCCAGAATTCGGGTCCAGCAGCCTAAGCAACCATTTCTTATTCAACCCCTGTTCCCGGGGATCCGATCCGAACAGGTCGTTTCCAAGCTCTGACGAGCCACGCGCAAAATTGGTCGCCCTTGGCAAGGACTGCTAACCATTCGACAGTGGCATAGTCTAACTATGTCAGAGGTGCTGCTTTGCATCGAGACGAAATCCCTCCGGGAACGCTCTATCTGCTGATTTTGAGAACCTTGGCGCGCTCGGGTCAAATGCACGGATATGAGATCGCCAACTCCATTCAGCGCATATCGAACGAGATCCTCCAGATCGAGGAGGGCTCTCTGTACCCCGCTTTGCAGCGGATGCTGATCAAGGGTTGGGTGACCGCGAAGTGGGGCTCAACGGCTGAAAACCGCCGCGCTCGCTACTACCAACTAACCGCGGCGGGACGGAAACAATTGGACGTGGAACTATCGCAGTTTGAACGCGTCATCGGCGCGATCACGCGGGTGATCGAGGCGGTGTGAAGGAGTTCCGTTATGGACTGGCTGCGCGAACTCGCGAGACGGCTCGGGATGCTCATTCATCGGCGACAGTTTGATGCCGATCTCGAAGAGGAGATGCGCCTGCACCTGGAATTGCGCCAACAGCAGCAGCTCCAGTCCGGCCTGACCCCATACGATGCGCAGGCCGCCGCCCGGCGGCGTTTCGGCAACGTGACTTCGCTGAAAGAACGAAGCCGCGTCGCGTGGGGCTGGGAATGGTTCGAGAACCTGGCGCAGGATGTTCGCTATGCCTTGCGCATGCTGCGCAAGTCCCCGGGCTTCAGCGCCGTCGTTATCCTGACGATTGCCTTAGGCATAGGAGCGACAACCGCGATTTTTAGCGTTGTAGATGCCACCCTATTGCACCCCCTGCCGTACCCGGAACCAGATCAGCTCGTAAGCATCCGGGATGATCTTCCCGGCGCGGGCGCGCTGGATATAGGAATGTCCCAGCCTGAGTGGCAGGATCTTCAGCGTTCCGGCATTTTCGAGTATGTTTCACCGGCTTGGTTCGACGAAAACAATCTCACCGGCTCGTCTCAACCCGCGCGCGTCCGCTTGCTGATCACTGCGCCGAATTATTTTGCGCTTCTGGGCGTGAAGCCTCAGTTGGGTCGCGCCTTCAACCCTGATGATCACTCGCCTGGACTTATTCTGGAAGTTCTCATCAGCGATGGCTTGTGGAAACGAGATTTTGGAAGCGATCCGCAAATTCTGGGCAGAAGCGTGCGGCTAGACACCGACTTGTATCGGATCGTCGGCGTCATGCCACCCGGTTTTGACGCTCCGGGGCGAACGACCGAAGAAAGGAATATCGAAGTCTGGGCTGCAACTAGCTTTTACGGCGCGCCGATGTCGGACCACCCACCGCGCAATAGGCGGAATCTTCCCACAGCTATCGCTCGGCTCAAGCCCGGACTCACCATTGCGGCGGCGCAGAGCCAGGTAGACGCACTTGTCGCATCTTTGCAGAAACAGTTTCCCACCGACTATCCAGCCCAGAGTGCATGGACGGTGCGACTCGTACCGCTCAAGGACACCGTGGTCGGCAATGTTCGCCGGTCACTGATTCTACTGCTTGGCGCCGTCGCCTTGGTCCTGCTGATCGCCTGCGTGAATGTTGCGAACCTCCTGCTCGCGCGCGCCAGCGTGCGAGGGCGCGAAATGGCCCTTCGCCAGGCGCTCGGGGCCGCGCGCACCCGGCTGATGCTGCAGCTGCTCACCGAAAGCTTGCTCCTTGCGCTGCTCGGCGGCTTTGCCGGCTTGGCGATCCTCTACTCCGTGAAAGGATTTCTCCTGCGAATCTTGCCGGAGAATCTGCCGCGCCTTAATAGCATATCGATTAGCTGGGGCGTTTTGCTATTCGCGCTCCTCGCCTCGCTCATCGCTGGTGTGATCTTCGGCCTCGCGCCCGCCTTGCAGGCCGGTGGGCTCGATTTAACTCATGCGCTCAAACAGGAAGGGCGCGGCTCGACAGGCTCCGGCCGGCAGGCGCGCACCCGCCGTGTGCTGGTAGTTACGGAATTTGCCCTTTCCTTGGTGCTCATGATTGCTGCCAGTCTCCTGCTGCACAGTTTTTGGGATCTACTGAACGCGTGCCTCGGATTCAATCCGCGCAATGTGATGTCCCTCCGCACGCGCCTCCCCGACCCCAATGATCCCGCCACCGACAAATACAAAACGCCTTCTCAGGAAGCCACCTTCCTGCGCGAACTCCTTCGCCGCAACGCAACGCTGCCCGGTGTAGACGAAGTTGCCATTGGAGACAGCGCGTCTATTCCCTTGGACCAGAGTCAACGCGCACTAAACCTGATCGCCGATGGCCACTTCTTCTTTACGATCGCTGGGCGCGACACTCAGAGCGACCAGCCTCCGGTCGCCGAGCGCTCCAGGGTCACGCCAGGCTATTTTCACCTGCTGGGAATCCCCCTGCTCCGCGGCCGCTTGTTCAACGAGTTGGACAACGAAAATGCCCCGCAAGTAGCGGTGATCAATGAGGCCTTCGCGCGAATGTACTGGCCAAACGAAAGTCCCTTGGGCCAACGTTTCAGGTCAACTCGAGCAGAGTCTCCCTGGATTACGGTCGGCGGCGTAGTTGCGAACGCGAGGACAGAATCTCTGGCCCAAGCGGATGTTCCGCAAGTCTATCTGAATCTGTATCAAAACGGGGCTCACCGTCTGGCGATATTTCTGCGCGGACATCTGGACGCCGTCGCGATTCCAGCAGGGGTGCGCCAACAAGTGCAGTCCGTCGATCCAACGCTTACCGTCTTCGACGCGCAAACGCTGAACGAAACGGTTTCCGCCTCTCTCGCCGAAAGGCGTTTCTCGATGCAAATGATTTCGCTGTTCGCTCTCAGCGCCTTGCTTCTCGCCAGCCTCGGAATTTATGGCGTGATTTCCTACATCGTCAGCGAGCGCACGCATGAGATCGGGATTCGCCTCGCGCTTGGCGCGCAACGCGCGAACATCGTGCGCATGGTGCTGCGCCAGGGATTGCGTCTCGCCATCACCGGCGCGGCGGTTGGACTCCTCGGTGCTTCGATCGTGTCGCAGTTGATGGCCGGCCTTCTGTACGGCGTGAAGCCGACCGATCCTCTGACGTTTCTGGGTGTCGCCCTTCTTCTGATGGGTGTCGCCATGCTTGCCACCTACATTCCGGCGCGGCGCGCGACAAAAGTAGACCCGATGTGCGCCCTGCGCGACGCCTGAGGCTCAGCATTCATGTCCGATGATCATGGTGTGATTCCGAATTGCGCATCGAATTCGTATGAGGAGGCTTGCTAGTGAAACAAAAACGGATCTTCTTGTCGTTGGCGGCGTTGTTGGCGGCGCCATTTTTCGCTCTATTCACAGCCGGGGAGGTCACCGCCGAGTCGGAGTCGCCTTCTCCCCCGACTCTCGTAAAGGCCGCTCGGCTTCTCGATCCCCGGACTGGCAATGTGCTTTCGCCCGCAGCCGTGCTGATCGAGAACGGCAAGATCAAGGAGGTTGGTTCTCCGTCACAACTGCAGGCGCATGTACCGGCGGGTGTGAAGACCATTGACTTGGGCGGCGCGACCTTGCTGCCCGGGCTGATTGACAGTCACACCCACCTGCTTCTCGACGTGATTGTTCCTCCAGAAGCGGAGTACGAACGCCGCAACAACGGGGACTTTGTTCCGGACCAACTGCTAGCCATCGTCGAGTCGCCCAGTAAACGCGCCTTTCTGGGTGCTCAGTTGGCACGCGAAGACCTTGAGAGCGGCTTCACGACTGTCCGCAATCTAGGTCACTCCGGAATTGATGGCGATGCCGCCCTGCGCGACGCCATTAACTCCGGTCGTGTCTCCGGCCCCAGGGTCCTTGCTGCAGGCCGGAAAATCACTGCGCTCGGTAATTATGTCCAAAGCCTCAATCCCGCGCTCGCCGAATCCATCCTGCGGCAGGAATTTCTTAACGTCTCGAACCTGGATGAAGGGCGGAGCGCCGTAGATGCGAACCTCTTCTATGACGTCGATGTTATCAAAGTTACCCTCGAAGACGGGGGCGTCGGGATTGACACGCCAGTGATGTCCGCGATCGTTGAAGAAACTCATCGTGCGCACAAAAAGATTGCCGCCCATGCCGTGGAACAAACTGCCATCCAAATTGCCATCGACGCGGGCGTAGACAGCATCGAGCACGGCAACGACGTAACCGACGACCAGTTGAAGAGGATGCGTGACAAGGGCATCTTCTTCGACATCACGCCAACCTTTTGGAGCGGGTTCTATCTGAAGATCACCGAGCCGAGCATTGTGTTTCCACCCGCTATAAAGGCCCAGCTCATCGCTGCCGATGAACGCAGGCGTAAAAAGGCGGCCGACCTCGTTCAGCGGATCCTCAAGTCAGGGGTGAAGTTCGCGGCCGGATCAGATATGGGCTTTTTCTATCCCGGAAAAACGAAGGGCCAAGCCTCGGCGACAATGTTTCCCCATTTGCATGACGCCGGAATGCCGTCGCTCGATATCCTTCGCGCGGTCACCGTCAATGCCGCAGAAATGCTCGGCTGGCAGGACCGCATCGGCGCCATCGAACCTGGGAAATTTGCTGATCTCGTTGCCGTTGCTGGAGATCCGATCGCCGACGTTAGCGAACTCGAGCGCGTTCGCTTCGTGATGAAGGGCGGCGAAGTGATCAGGAATGACCTTGCATCGCATTGAGATGCAGCTCCACTCGTGGGTTTGCGTCGTCAAACAAACAGAAAAGAGTCTCGAATGAAAAAAATGCAAACCACCCTGCTGTTGATAACACTTATTTTCACCGTCGCCCTCTCACCGCAAGGCACAACGGTCGCTGCAGCCGCGAGCGGCCCTAACACGCAACCGTCGCCGCCAACCATAGCTTCAGCCTTGGACCCCGAGATCAGCCAAATCGAAAAGCAAATTTTGGAAGCCGCCAAAGCCATGCCGGAAGACAAATTCAACTTCTCTCCTGAGGGCTTGAACATTCCGGGCGACGACTACAACAGCCAAGCCCAAACGCAAGTTCAAGCTCCCCGTCCTGCGCGTCCCCGGGCCGACGAGACCTTGGAAATGTGGAACGACATTGGGAACAAACTCATCGCTATGGCCCAGGATTTTCCCGAAGACAACTACGGTTTCAAGCTGCAGAACGACCAGCGCACCTTCGCGCAAAATCTTCTACACGTCGCCGCAGTCGACTACGATCTGATCCGCTCCGTTTCCGGATCAAACATCGGCCCCGACTTTGGCAAAAACAAACACAACCCCTCGCAAGACGTCTACAAAACGAAAGCCGACGTCTTGAAGCTGATACAGCAGGCGGTCGCGGACGGAGCAAACGTGATTCAACTACAGGGCGACGCGGGTCTCGACAAGGTTACGAAATACGCTTGGGGCAACAAGCTGGTCCACAATTCCTACACCTGGATGTGGGCGATTGAGCACAGCGGCGAGCACTACGGCCAGCTTGTGGTCTACTATCGCGCCAACAACCTGGTGCCGCCAGATTCGCGGCGGTAAGCTGTTTACGTGGCCTAGACGCCACTCCGAACCACCTCTCGCCACTCGCCATCGATTCTCCTAGAATCGATTCCGGTGTCCGCCAAGCTTCACTGCCGCTACCGCGCCCCTCTCGGCGCCGTCCTGGTGCTCGCCTGTATTGCCGCGCCAACTTACTGTCGCGCCAGCGCCAGACAAGTGCAAGCGGCCCAAGCCAGCTTCGACAAGGCAGCGAACGCCGCCGCCACCGCACGGAATGCTGGCCGCTCCGACGAGGCCATCGAAAATTATCGCCTCGCCGTCGCCATTCGCCCCGACTGGCAAGAGGGTTGGTTCTATCTCGGCACGCTTCAATATGACGCCGACCGTTACACTGACGCCATCCCTGCCTTCCAGAAACTCGTGCAACTCGCCCCTACCATCGGTCCGGCATGGAATTTCCTCGGCCTTTGTGAATTCGAGACCAGAGACTACTCCAACTCCCTCATCCACCTGGAAAAAGGCCAGAAGCTCGGGGCCGGCGACGATCCAGAGATCGCCCGGGTCTCGCAATATCACCTCGCGCTGCTGCTCAACCGCAACCGTGAGTCCGACCGCGCCACCGCGATGCTCGTCTCCGCGTTCCGCGTAGGCCAGTTCCCTCCCGAAGCAAAACTCGCCCTGGGTCTCGCCCTGCTGCACGCGCCTGTTTTGCCGGACCAACTCAATCCTTCACGGGAAGCGCTCGTTCATGCCGCGGGCGACATTGCCGCGCTGCTCGCGCAGGGAGATTACGCAAAGGCCCTCGATGCATTCCCGCAAATCCTGAAGGACTATCCCGACGTACCGTATCTGCACGATGCTTATGCCAAGGCCCTGGCGGCGGCGGGAAGGAGCGCGGAAGCGCTCCAACAACGACGCGAGGAGTCACGCATCGTGGAAAGGCTGGCTCCTGACAAAGGACAGCGAGATGAAAAAATGGCGCAGATGTACGCGGTGCGTTCGGTAGCAGTTCGCGCCGAAAATGCGCAGCCCAGTGCCGATACTCTCTGGAATCAAGCGATGGACGACTATTCGAGCGCCAGGTATTCCGACGCGGTCGTTGCGCTAAGGATGTGGGCGGAACGCAGACCCGCCGAACGCAAAATGAACGACGGCAGCGCGTGGGCCGTCATGGGCCTGAGCGAATTTGAACTGAAGGACTACGACAACGCGCTCATCCACTTGCAGCGTGGCCAGGACCTGGGCCTAGGCGGCAGCACGGAGTCGGTCCGCCTGGCTCGCTATCATCTCGGAATTCTACTCAACCGTAGCGGGCAGTACGAAAGCGCCGCCCGGTTGCTGGCGCCCGAGGCAAATTCCGGGTCGCTCGCCAGCGAAATTCAATTCGCGCTGGGCATCGCCCTGTTACGCACTCCGCTCCTGCCGGAGCAAGTGCCTCCGCAGAAGCACGCACTGGTGCAGAGCGCCGGCGAAATCGGCATCCTGCTGCAAGGCAGCAAATACGACCAGGCCTTCCCGAAACTCCAGCAACTTATGAAGGAATATCCAACAACGCCATTTCTCCACTACGCTTACGGACTCGGGCTGGCCAGTCTCTCCCAATATGAGGAAGCCGAGCCGGAGTTGCGCGAGGAAGCGCGAATATCTCCGGCGAGTGAACTCCCACACATCCTTCTCGCCTCGATCGAATTGCGTAAGCACAATGCTGCGGACGCCCTTCCCTCAGCCGCGCGCGCCGTCCAACTGGCGCCCGAATCGGCGAAGGCTCACTACATCCTGGGTCGCGCGTACCTCGAATTGGGAAAGGAAGAAAAAGCGCTCTACGAACTCGAAACCGCAAACAAAATCAATCCGGGCAGCCCGGAAGTGCACTTTAATCTGGCAAAAGCCTACGCCAGAGCGAAGCAGCCGAAAAAAGCCGAAGAAGAACGCGCCATCTTCGCGCATCTCAACCAGCTCGCCGAGCAACAACGCACCCAAGGCGCCAATCAATCGTCCGGCGCCGCGATGAACTCGATGGAACTGTCACCGGTGCAACCACCAAGCGCTAAACCCTCAACGCCGGAGCACCAGTAATAGACCTCTTGGCAACGGCGGCGTAGAGCGCACGCGGAGGCGACTAAAGCCGGGAGGGAAGAGCGAACGGGACCTTCGACGGGAACGCGGGTAGCGACTTTCAGTTGGCGAAGCGCTCGGCGGCGCGGGCTTTGGCTTTGGCCGCTTCCTCTTCGCGATTCTTGGGCGGAGCGCTGGTTTCGAGCGAACGGAGAAGACGATTCGAGACGCCTGCGATTTCGTCAATTGCCGCCTGGAAGGCTTGCTCATTTGCTTTGGAGGGCTTATTGAAGCCGGTGATTTTTCTGACAAATTGGAGCGAAGCGGCGCGGACTTCGTCATCGGTGACCGGGGGATCGAAATTGAATAGGGTTCTTATATTTCTGCACATGGCCGTCAGCTCGCTCTTCGTAGAGGTACAAACGAACGCAGCTCCGGATCGCGGAAGTAAAGTCCGAGCCACAGGAGCAACGCGACGTAGATCGGGGAAAGTACATGGGAAAACAGCGGATCGCCAACGCGAACGTGGGTGGCAAGAGCGCCACCGAGATAACCGGTAAGAAGGATAGCGCCGAGGACGCGGGTTGCCGGGATGCAATACAGGGCGACGCAAGAGAGCAGCACGATGCCCAGCGGGGTAATCGCGCTGGCGGAATAGCCGAGCTTCACCGTACCCTCGACGACCATCGCGGGCTTGATCAGTTTCAGGCCGCCGTCAAAGATAAAAAAGAGAACGGCGACGGAGCTCAGGACTCGGCCGGTCCACAGCTGGGATTTGGAAGTGGGAGTGAGATCTGCGGTACCTGGCATCATTTTCCTCCTTCACTCTCGTGGAAATTCCTGACAAGCAGGCCCGGGCATGTAGGGGCGCACCCCTCAGACGCTAGGGTAAAGCAGTGCTGCGCCCCTACTGCCAAGATCCCGCCAACTCTTGCGGTTCGATTTCCGCGTGGCTTGATTTGGGCACTCGCTAAGCGCTCGCGGTCGAGGCGGCTTGTTCGCAGTTTACCATCCAGGGCATCCCGAACTGATCGGTGAGCATGCCGAACCGCACGGACCAGAAGGTCTGCGCGATGGGCATCTGGATCGTGCCGTTTTCGGCCAGGGCGGCAAAGACGCGCTCCGCTTCGGCGGGGTCCTTGACGCTGACTGAAAGGCTAAAGCCTTGAGCCGGGGCATGGTGCTCTGGAGGAGCATCGGAAGCCATCAGCACCGAATTGCCGACCTCCATCCGGGCGTGAATGATTCTGTTCTTCTGATCGGGAGCAAAATCCTTGGCGGCAGGAGAGTCGCCGTAGGTCATCAACCCCTGAATTTTTCCCCCGAACACTTTTTCGTAAAACTTCATCGCAACTTCGCACTGGCCGTTGAAGAAGATATACGGAATTATTTCCACGAGAACTCCTTTTTGACGCGAGATTTAACTGCGAAAGATCGGTTCGTTGCGTTCCTACAAGCCTCAGAGAAAGCAGATTCTTCGGGCCACCTCGCCTACGAAATAACAATAATCTGCCATTCGCGATGCGGCGAAGTCTAGCCACCGGCCATCGCGCCTACGATCAAGAAAGGCTCGGTGCCCCTCGCTACGGCGGTCGGCAACGGAGTATCCGGCGGCTCGAGGGAATAGTCTTCCTCGCAGGCGAAGAAACGGACGAAGGGGCGGCGTTCCTGGGTGACGTGATCGCGAATCGTGCCCTGCAACACCGGATAGCGCGCTTCGATCGCGTCGAGAACGGAGACGATCGTTGGTTGCCCCGCATCATTAGCCTTCACTTCGACCTGCACCTCGCCGTTGACGCGAGCCAGTGTCTTCAAGTGCGCCGGAAGCAGGACCCGGATCATGGCAATGTCTGGACCTCGACGGAAAGCACTGCCGGGAAATTCTGAACGATCGGAGTCCAAGTGTCACCCGCGTCGGAGGACCCGTAGACCTGGCCACCGGTCGTTCCGAAGTAGACGCCGCAGGAATCGAGGGAGTCAACCGCCATGGCGTCGCGGAGCACGTTGACGTAGCAGTCGCGCTGCGGGAGACCTTTCGTCAGCGGTTCCCATTCGTTTCCCCCGGACTTGCTGCGGTAGACGCGGAGCTTGCCGTCGGGAGGAAAATGCTCGGAGTCACTCTTGATGGGGACGACGTAGATGGTTTCCGGTTCGTGCGCGTGCACGTCGATCGGAAAGCCAAAGTCGGTCGGCAAGTTCCCGCTAACCTCCTGCCAGGAGTCGCCGGCGTTGTCGCTGCGCATGACGTCCCAGTGCTTTTGCATAAACAGCACGCCGGGACGTGATTTGTGCATGGCGATGCGATGAACGCAGTGGCCGACCTCGGCGCTGGGATTTGGGATGCCTTCGGACTTCAAGCCGTGGTTGATTGGCTTCCACGTTTTGCCCGCATCATCGCTGCGGAATGCACCTGCGGCGGAGATGGCGATGAAGATGCGATTCGGGTGCTTGGGATCGAGGACGATCGTGTGCAGGCACATTCCGCCCCCGCCAGGCTGCCACGACGGACCGGAGTCATGGGTGCGGAGCCCGGGTAGTTCCTCCCAGTTCTGCCCGCCATCGGTGGTGCGGAACAACGCGGCGTCTTCTACTCCGGCGTAGACAGTGTCCGGATCGGTCAGCGAGGGCTCGAGATGCCAGACGCGCGCGAACTTCCAGGAGTGCGGCGTGCCGTCGTACCACATGTGCGTGCCGGGGACACCGTCGTAAACGAATTTGTTGCCGACCGGCTCCCAGGTTTCGCCGCCATCCTTCGAACGCTGAATGAGTTGGCCGAACCAGCCGGTGGACTGCGAGGCGTAGAGGCGGTTGGGATCGGCGGGTGAGCCCTTCATATGGTAGACCTCCCAGCCGGCAAAATGTGGCCCGCTGATGTCCCAGCGTTCGCGCTTGCCATCGGAAGTCAGGACGAACGCGCCTTTGCGCGTCCCCACCAGCAATCGTACACCGCTCATTTTTTACTCCTTCGCGGGATTGGGTCTTTATTCACGCAGATGACGGTATCACTCGAGTTGGTGCCCAACGGCTAGCGGACATGGAGCCACGCGCAGTTTTCGTGCCTAATGTGAACTCGAGGGGTGGGAATTGCCATCATGAAAGCGAGTCTGTCAAAGTCACTTTTTAAATGCAAGTGAAAACATGTTATCGTGGAACAATGACGAGTCGGAATTCCAGCCCAAAACGAAGGTCCGGGTGTCCGCTGAATGCCTCGGTGGAGATGCTGGGGGATCGCTGGTCCCTGCTGATTATTCGCGACATGATGTTGCGGGGATTTCGCAGCTACAAGGAATTTCTGGAGTCTTACGAGGGGATTGCGACGAACATATTGGCGGACCGGCTGCGGAAGCTGCAAGCGTATGGAGTGATCGCGACGGAGCGAGATCCGGGGGATGGACGAAAGGTGATTTACTCGCTGACAGCGAAAGGAATCGACCTTGCGCCGGTGATGTCGGAAATGGTGCTGTGGGCCGCAGCGCACGAGGATACCGGCAATGAGGCGCTAGTGAAGGAGATACAGAAGGACAAGGAAGGATTTATAGCCGCGGTTCGGGAACACTGGGCCGCGTCCTCTGCCGCCAAGAGGGACGCGCTCAAGCGCGACACTGCGGCCTAGGGAGACGGAGGGACGCGCTCAAGCGCACCCCTGCACGGTTCTTACGGTCGAAAACTCTTCTGGTTTTTCAGACGCGTCAATTCCAAATCATCGATTTCCTTTTTCTGGCGGTCCGCTTCTCGCTGGGGTTCCGTTTGTTTGTCGAGTTTTGCGGATTCGATGATGGCTAGTTCCGCCTCGGCGTTGAGGCGTTTGGCAGCGATCACCAGGTCGAAGTCTCCAGAGAAAGAAGAGCGGGTCAAGCTTACGGAATTTTGTGAATCTTCCCATGAAGCAATGGGCTCCGCGTGCGGGTCGGTTGGCTCATGTCTTGCAGATTCATTCGGCGACGCTACGGTAGACGGGGGTCCGTATTTCGCGGAGAGTGACTTCACCATATCCTCTCGTGTGAGTCCTTCGGTGGAGCTTCGATCGTAAGTGACCGAGATTTTGTAAAGTTCCGAGTTGCAGAAAGAGAAGTGAATCTGCTCGACGGTGTCGGGACGGTATGGGGTGCCGGGAAGGCTGGGCGGCCACCAAGTCAGTTCCTGGATCAGCGCTGGACGGTCACTAATGAGTTTTGTCTCTTCGGGCTTCTGATCCGTGTGCTTGAGTACCGTGGACAAGTTGGTCCCCAGGGAAAAGACGCGATATTTGGACAACTCCTGTGCACGGAGCGTGGGGACCGCGAGAAAGAAGACAACCAGAAAAGCGAACGACACACGTGCTGGTTTCATTTCAGATCTCCCGAAGACTTTATGAAGGCTATTTCGCGGTGGCGTATTGGGCCACCTCAAGAGGCTCCCCACTGCCGGTTCCGGATTCTGCAGCAAGACCGCCTGACATTTCGGCGACCAAGGCCCTCGACGGGACCAGAGCTGAGCTTTCCTGAATGTGGCGCAGGTGGGCAACTGTGCGCAGGAACGGAACGCCGAGAAATCGTTTCGAGACGATGGTTGTCACTTCGATTGTGTTGAAGTTCTGGTCTTCTTGCTTCGCGAGGATGTGCTTCACGGCCCTGCGCAGAGTCCGGAGGCTGTTGGCGCCCAGGACGGTCGCGCGCGTTTCATTGGCGCGATAGAAGAAGTTCCAGTGAGCGGCTTCGATGCCCCGGGTGAGAGTTGAGCGGTCGGGACTAGTTACAATGCGCCAGCCTGGGAAGAAGGCGTTGCTGACGACCCCTAGACTTTGCGGAAGAGTGGTGGCGTCCCGGATCAGGATGACGGTGTTTTTGGTGGTGTCGAACATTTTGATCTCCTGCTTTTGCGAAATACAAACGCGTGTAGTTCACCAAGTCGATCGAGGCGGCGCTTCATCCCGACCCGCCCTCTCGGAGAGGGCAGCACGGAGTGGAGAGCCGCGACGGACCGGCTCTCGCGGTTGGTTGGCGAGGCGATAGTCCGGCAATCAGCTGGATGACTGGCTTCCCGATCTCTGAACCGATTACGTCACCGGAAACGACTAGTTCCACGCGGCGATTCTGTTGGCGGCCGTCCGCCGTGTCATTTGACGCGATCGGCTGATTCTTGCCGTAGCCCCGTGCGCTGGTCGAAGATTCAGGCACGCCTTGTTCCGTGAGGTAACTCCTGACGCCTTCGGCGCGCTGCTCGGAAAGGTTCTGATTAAAGTCTTCAACCTGCCGGGACGGGAGGGCTCCCGACAGGGTCGTTGCTTTCGACTATCGGTTCGACGCGTTCGACGCACGCTCGGATTCGTTGATGGGCGCACTGCGCTGTAAAGCGTTGACGAGATTACGGCCTGTGCCAGGCACACCTACGTGTTCGCCTCGCACGATGTCCTTTGCCTTGATCGGGTGGCCATAGACGTCTTCGCTGGCGTCGTCGTCAGGACGAATCGTTGAGCCTTCGAGGGAAACTCCCGCAAACACCCCGCGAGACCGCGAATAACTGAGAATCTCGGCGCGCATCCAGGCGTCGGTGTCCGCGGAAGCGTCACGTCCCTTGGGTCCGCCGGCAACAGAGGCGTCGGCGCCCAGCTTAACCTTGCTGCTCAGGATCGATTCCATGCCGCGGCCGTTCATGACCAGCAGGATCAAGTCGGTGGCTTCTCCGCCGATTTGGAACCCGATGCTGCCGCCCTCCAGCGCATACATCGCTGGAGCTCCCCAATGCCCGCGGAAATGCTCGCCGGTTCGGCAAACCATGGCGCCGCGGCCGTAGTCCGCACCAATTCCGAACGCGAGTTTCTTAACGGAAGGCACCACGATCACGCACTCGGCCTTTTCCAGGAGGTCGTGGGGAATGTTGTCGTTAGTGTTAAGTACTTCATGTATAACGACGCCGCACTCTTCAAGGCGTTTTTGCTCCTTGTTTAATTTCGCGGCGTACACGGCACTTGCGGCAAGCGCGAGACATACTGCGGTGGCAATTACATGACGTTTCATTGCTGACCTCCATAGTCAGAACTGCTCTTGCTGTGAGCTAAACCTTACGTACCGTTCCTCGTTCATTCTTCGACTGCGTGTCCTGAAACGACTCTGGTTGTGGAAGCGATCGAAGCCCCATGTCCCAAAAGGCTTAAATACGCCCGAGAAGCACCAGATGACAACGATGAGGAGGATGAGACCTAAGCCTCCCGTCGGTGCGTACTGTTTCCGTGTGGATCCGAAAGGCGATGCGACAAGTGTGGAGCGGCGTGGAACCTGGAGTTTCTGGATGGTTCAGGCTGAAGCTTGGGGTCGTGTTAAAG
>Ga0210383_10000171_pt1 | contig 66285 bp, 69 predicted proteins | sample IncBWC14OmetaG_FD_160072 | JGI IMG/M metagenome (GOLD analysis project Ga0210383, IMG submission 160072) | Forest soil microbial communities from Barre Woods Harvard Forest LTER site, Petersham, Massachusetts, United States - Inc-BW-C-14-O ...
AAGTGCCGATGCAATTCTTAACAGCATTGGACGGTTCGCCTCCCGTACTCTGGCCGCACATGGCACAAACAATATGCAAGAAATCAGTGACTCAGGAGACTAGAGGCCATCTCATAAATGGCCGAGCAGAAAGAGAAGAATTTCCTCATGGCTAAAGCTCTATTTTGCGCGTCTTTGAGTGTCGGAGCTAAAGCTCCGACCCCCTGAGATGAAGCTATGAGATGACTTCCAGTTATCAATCATTAGTTGCCGGGCATAGATTCGGCATGGACCCGCGCCATCATGCGCTGCAGGTGCTTTTGAGTTGCCCAGGTGTGGTGGGCGTGGAGTAGCTGCTCGGCGGGGACCCACACGAGTTCATGTTCGTGGGTCGCTGAGATTACCTCGCCAAGTTCTGCTGCATAGAAGGTGGCGTACAGCGCCTGGCAATAGCCGTCGGACTCGAAGTATTTCATGGCTTGGCCGATGCGTTCCCCCAGGACGACGCGGCAGCCAAGTTCTTCGCGCACTTCGCGGTGTATCGCTTCGGCGGGAGTTTCGGAGAGCTCGATTCCACCTCCAGGTAAGTGTAAGCCGCGGGATTCGCGCACGGCAGCCACCAAGCCTTGCGCATTTGTCACGACGGCATACGCACACGCGCGGGTTTTGACCGGAAGCGTTTCGCTTCTGAGCCCGAAAACGGGAATAGCTTGCTCCATAATTTTAGGATGCACGGAAGCGGAACAATTCGCAATCCTCGGAACACGGTAGCCGTCTGCGTTGACGATCGTTGACCGCGTTCCTACAATGGTAGTAGCACCCAGGACTGAGTGCTCCCGTATGAGGACTCCCGCTCTGCAAGAGCGTCGTAATCGGCAGATTTTGGCCGATGTCGTGCGGACGTATATCGAGACCGGCGAACCCGTGTCTTCCCGCGCCGTGTGTGCGCGTTTCGAGGAGATCATCAGCACCGCGACGATTCGCAACGTGATGGGCGAATTGGAAGAGGGCGGCTTTCTGTACCAGCCGCACACTTCGGCGGGGCGCGTGCCCACGGCTGCCGCGTATAGGTTTTTTGCTCAGGAAATCGCCACCCAGGCGAAGTTGAGTGTGGTGGATAAGGAATGGATTCAGCGGGAAATCGGGGCGGCGACCAACGCCTCGGAAGTGACCGAACGCGCCGGACACGTGCTTGCGGAAGTGTCCAATGGACTCGGCATCATTGTTTCGCCGCCGATGGGGAAGACGGTGATCGAGCACGCGCGCATGTGGTTGCTGCCCGACGGGCGCGTCGTCGTAGTGCTGATTTCGCCCGGCGGCAATACGCGCGACAAAATCTTGCGGCCTCCACGACCGTTCACGCAGATCGAACTGGATGCCACGGCAGATTTCCTGAATCGACACTACTCCGGGTGGACGCTGGAGGCGATTCGCGGCGATCTCTTGCAGAAACTTGCCACCGAGCGCGAGCGGTATGAAGGCATCGTGCAAAGCGCACTGGCGCTGTGCGACCCCGTCGTCCTCGGCGATGATCGCGCCCGGCAGGTTTACGTCGAAGGCGCCGCACAGATGGTCGGCACCGGTGAATTCGCGGATCAGGCGCAACTACGCGACGTGCTGTCGGCAATTGAAGAGAAGCACCGATTGGTGACGGTCCTGAACGCCTGTATCGATGGACCGGAACCCGTCTATGTACAGATCGGGGTGAAGGAAATTTCGGAGTCCGGGGAAAATTTGGCGCTGATCAGCGCGCCGTACATGAGAAACGATCTGGTGCAAGGTTCCCTGGGCGTGTTAGGGCCCACCCGGATGCATTACGAGCGCGCGATCACCGCAGTGGCCTACGTGGCGCAGCTATTCAGCGAAACACTGAGCAAGATTTGAGAGACTTTTGGCAGAGGAGAAGCAAGAAAGTGCCGGACGAGGACACCAATATCAATATGGAACGAGATGAAGGCAATAGCGGGCCGGACCCTTCCATGGACCCCAAGGATACTCCGGGAACGGACGCAGAGACCGCGAAACTTCTCAGCGAGCTGGACGATTTGCGGCAGACGCTGCTGCGGCGACAGGCCGATTTCGACAACTATCGCAAGCGCATCGAGAGGGAACGTACGGACGATTCCAAGCGCGCGATGGCACGCGTCATTGAGGGGCTGATCCCAATCATCGATGGGTTCGAGCATGCGCTGGCGGCGCACCGCGAGAAGGAGTACGAGGTCTATCGCAAGGGATTTGAACTGATCTACAAGCAACTCGTCGAGAACGTCACCAAGCTCGGCGTTGAGCGCATCGATCCGATTGGAAAGCCGTTCGATCCGCATCTTCATCAGGCGATGGATCGTTTGGAAACCACGGACCACGAAGACGGCACCATCGTGCAGGTCTTCCAGCCAGGCTACGTGTTTCATGGCCGCGTGCTGCGGCCGGCAATGGTGCGCGTAGCCGTGAACGCGGCTCCCGCATCCAAGAAAACTGTGAACTAGCGCGGATTGATCTGAATTAGCGGGGAATCTTCCAAGGAGAACGAAGTCGCATGCCGAAGTCGAGTCAACGGGACTACTACGAAATCCTCGGTGTATCGCGCACCGCAAGCGTCGATGAAATTAAAGCGTCGTATCGCAAATGCGCCCTGAAATGGCATCCGGATCGCAACCCGGAGAATAAAGCCGAGGCGGAAGTGAAATTCAGGGAAAGTACCGAAGCGTACAGCATTCTCAGCGATGCGCAGAAGCGGCAGGTCTACGACACCTACGGACACGCGGGGCTTTCGGGTTCGTCGGCGGGTGTCGATTTTAGCGGCACGATCTTCCAGGACTTCCATGACATCTTCGGCGATTTTTTCGGTTTCGAGGATATGTTTTCTGGTGGGCGTCGCGGTGGCGGACGCGGACGGTCGCAGCGTGGCGCTGATCTTCGCTATGACATGACCCTCACGTTCGAAGAAGCTTCGGCGGGGGTCGCCACCAAGGTAAAGCTGCCGCGCCAGGAGTACTGCGAAGCGTGCAACGGCACCGGCGCGAAGAAGGGAACCGGCGTCGTCGCTTGCCAAACGTGCAGCGGCCGAGGCCAGTTGGCCTACCAGCAGGGCTTTTTCACGATCACACGCACATGCCCTGCATGCCAGGGCGCGGGACAAATCGTTCGCGAGCGCTGCCCGGAGTGCCGCGGTCAGGGCCGCATCGAGCGCGAACGTACAATCGAGTTGAGAATTCCGCCGGGAGTCGACACCGGGACGCGCCTTCGGGTGGCCGGCGAGGGTGAGCCGGGGCCAAACGGTGGTCCGGCAGGCGATTTGTACGTTGTACTCGATGTCAAAGAACACCCCTTTTTCGAGCGCCGTGGCGCCGACTTGTACTGCACCATCCCGATCAGCATCGCGCAGGCAACGCTTGGCACCGAACTCCAGGTGCCCGGACTAAGTGGCGAGGAGAAACTGAAGATCCCAGAAGGCACACAGAGCGGCGCTGTGTTCCGCTTAAAAGCGAAGGGGCTCGCGGACCCCCGAGGCGGCGGCAAAGGCGATTTGTACTATCACGTCCGCGTGATTACGCCGACGAAGCTCACCCGTGAACAGCGCAAGCTGATCGAGGAGCTAGGCTCATCGCTAAAAGTTGAAAACAAGCCGGCCGAGCGTAACTCTTCGATCTTCGACAAGGTGAAAGACATTTTTGGCTAGTTTGCGTTCTAACATCTGAGGCGCTCGCTTAGTTGTCGTGATGTGGTGTGATCTAAACCCCGCGGTCTCGGAGAGGCGACAGAGTTCGAAACATTCGCTCAAGCGTTGTGCGGTAGAATTCTCCCGTGCGCAGACGCTTCTTCGTCGAACAATTCGTCGGCCGTACCGCCGTCATCGACGGTGACAGGGCCCACCATCTGGGTCGCGTGCTCCGAGCCCAGGCGGGTCAACTCTATGAATTGAGCGACGGCATTGCGGTTTGGCTTGGTCGCATCGAGAGCGTCGCCCGCGATCGCATACAATTCGCGCTCTTGGAAGAAATCCGGGCCCATGCGCCCGCGGTCGATATCATTCTGCTTCTCTCCATTGTGAAATTCGACGCTTTCGAGTGGGCGATCGAGAAAGCAACGGAACTAGGCGTTGGCATGATCGTTCCCGTCGCCGCGTCGCGTAGTGAGAAGGCGCTCCTGGCGGCCGCCGGAAAGCGCCGGGATCGTTGGGAGAAAATCCTGGTGGAGGCGTCGCAGCAATCGCGCCGCGTACGAGTGCCTGCCATCTCATCCCCGTTGCGACTTCGCGAAGCCTTTAACGAGGCCTATCCACTTGGCGCTAAGGTCATCTTGTCCGAACGCAGCAACGCACCGGCATTGCGTGAAGTCTTGTCCCCCGTGACGGTCTCCCAAGCCACCCTGGCCATCGGCCCCGAAGGTGGTTGGACGGATGAAGAGTTGACATCGGCCGCGGCGGCTGGCTTCCGGGAGGCGTCCCTCGGCAAACTGATCCTGCGGACCGAAACCGCTGTAGTCGCGGCGCTGGCTTCCCTGACCTACGCACTGGGCACTTAAGGGCGCTCGTCTCCGCGCCCAACAAGCAACGGCCTAGAGTCGAGGTGCGTCCTATGACGAGGGCAACGGTCCGCTTGACCCCTCCGCAAGCGCCCGCCGTTGCCCGAATCGTCTCTCGGCCAAGCAACATCTGGCGTCGCGCGCGACGCCCATGTTATAAATACGAGGCAGCGATAAAAATGCAAAGCACGGACGAGCGACATCCTTCAGCCACCACGGTCCCGGAATCTTCAGCGCCCACGTTGAGCTCCGGCGCGACCCCGGATCCCACCTCTGCGGGACATTCGCTGCGCAATGAGATTCGCGTTTGGACGCGCGACCTGCTGATCGCTATCGGCCTCGCGCTGGTCATCATCGTTTTCCTCTACCAGCCCGTGAAGGTCGAGGGCACCAGCATGGCGCCCTTGCTTTCCGACCAGGAACGCATCTTCATCAATAAATTCGTGTACCGCTTTGAGCCGATCGACCGCGGTGACGTGGTCGTTTTCTGGTACCCGCTGGATCGCTCGAAGTCCTTCATCAAGCGCGTCGTCGGGTTGCCCGGTGAAACGGTCGAGATTCGCAAGGGAATTGTTTTCGTAAATGGCGTTTCGCTCGCCGAGCCTTATGTCCCCCCGCAGTATGAAGACCTGACCGATTTCGGCCCCGTGCGCGTGCCGCGCGAAAGCTACTTCGTGATGGGCGATCACCGCATCAGCTCCAACGATTCGCGGGTGTTCGGCCCGGTGGCCAGCCACTACATCTACGGGCGCGCGGTGTTCGCGTATTGGCCCGTCGATCACTTTGGATCGCTCTCGACTGCGGAAGCAAAAACGAAATGAATTTCGACGGAGGAACCACTGAACGAAGTGCAGCATCGACCCGCTATACTCGCGCTGGAAGACGGGCGCGTATTTAATGGCCGCGCGGCCGGCGCGATCACGCGCCGGGGCGGCGAAGTCGTTTTCAATACCAGCCTCACCGGATACCAGGAAGTATTCACCGACCCAAGCTACGCCGGACAAATTGTCTGCCTGACGTATCCCCACATCGGGAACGTTGGCGCGAACCTCGATGACCAGGAATCCGCGCGCCCGTACATCGAATCTCTAATCGTGCGCGAGTTCTCGCAGATCGCCTCGAACTGGCGCTCCGCGGAAACCACGCAACTCTATCTCAACCGCCACAAAATTCCGGTGATCTGGGACATCGACACGCGCGCGCTGGTGCGGCACTTGCGTCAGGTCGGGGCGTTGCGCGGGGTAGTCGCGACCGACGGCACACCCGCCGACCAGCTGATTTTCGAAGCGAAGCAGGTGCCTTCCATGGCTGGACAGGAACTCGCCAGCCGCGTCTCCTGCAACAAGACCTATAAGTGGGACGCGGGCTCCATCGATTTCGTGAGCTCTCCGTGGACCGAGCAGATGGGCGAATCCGGCGGCGGACAGGAGGAGCGCAAGCTTCGCGTCGTCGCCTACGATTACGGAATCAAGCAGAACATCCTGCGTTTGTTAGTGGACCACCAGTGCGAGGTGGCCGTTGTGCCCGCGCAAACATCAGCCGAAGATGTGCTCGCGATGGGCGCTGACGGAGTCTTTCTCTCCAATGGCCCCGGCGATCCCGAGCCGGCGACCTACGCGGTCGAAGGCATCCGCAAGCTACTGGGAAAGATTCCCGTCTTCGGCATCTGCTTGGGGCACCAGCTATGCGGGCTTGCCCTCGGAGGGAAAACCTTCAAGCTCAAATTTGGCCATCACGGCGCGAATCATCCAGTGAAAAATCTGCTTACCGAGCAGGTTGAAATCACTTCGCAGAACCACGGTTTCTGCGTCGACCCGGAATCACTGCCCTCCAGCGAAGTCGAAATCACGCATCTCAACCTGAACGATCACACCAACGAAGGCCTGCGCCACAAATCGCTACCGCTGTTCAGCGTGCAATATCACCCGGAGGCTTCGCCTGGTCCCCACGATTCGCACTATTTGTTCACGCAGTTTACGGACATGATGAAAGAGTTCGCGCAGCCAGGGAGTTCGCGCCGATGAGCCCTCAGGGGCTGAGCCCGCAGAAAGGTTCGCTAGTCGGCGCGGCTGAAGCCGTGCCCTGACGGTCGAGCACTTCGATATCTAAATGCCAAAACGCAAAGACATCAAGAAGATCCTGATCATCGGCTCCGGCCCCATCGTGATTGGGCAGGCGTGCGAGTTCGACTATTCGGGAGCGCAGGCATGCAAAGCCTTGCGCAGCGAAGGCTATGAAGTCGTGCTGGTCAATTCCAATCCGGCCACGATCATGACTGATCCTGAACTGGCGCACCGCACTTACATCGAGCCGCTTACAAAGGAATATCTGGAAGAGATTATTTCCCGCGAACGGCCGCAGGCGCTTTTGCCGACCGTTGGAGGACAGACGGCGCTGAATCTGGCTGTTGAGCTCGCGGAGAGCGGCATTCTCGAAAAATATAAAGTGGAAATGATCGGGGCGTCGTTGCGGGCCATTAAGGTCGCGGAAGACCGCCTCTGGTTCAAGGACGCTTGCCGCAAGATTGGCTTGGAAGTGCCGGCGTCGGCTCTGGTGAACAATGCGCAGGATGCCTTGCGCTTGTGCGATCAGCTCGGTTTCCCGCTGGTAATCCGGCCGTCGTTCACGCTTGGCGGCACTGGCGGATCGATCGCTTATAACCGCGAAGAGTTTGGCGAAGCTATCTCGCACGCGCTGGACATGAGCCCGGTGCACGAAGCGCTCGTGGAAGAGTCGGTGCTCGGGTGGAAGGAATACGAGCTCGAAGTGATGCGCGATTTTCGCGACAACTTCGTGGTCATCTGCTCGATCGAAAATTTCGACCCCATGGGCGTGCACACCGGCGACTCCATCACCGTCGCCCCAGCGCAAACGCTGACCGACAAGGAGTATCAGCGCATGCGCGACGCCGCGGCGGCCATCGTGCGCGAAGTCGGCGTCGAAACCGGCGGCTCCAACGTCCAGTTTGGTATCAATCCGGAAAATGGCCGGATGGTTGTGATTGAGATGAATCCGCGCGTGTCGCGGAGTTCCGCGCTGGCTAGCAAAGCCACCGGCTTTCCCATCGCGAAAATCGCTGCGCGGCTCGCGGTGGGCATGACGCTCGACGAAATTCCAAACGACATCACCAAGCAGACTCCGGCATGTTTCGAGCCGACCATCGACTACGTGGTCGTGAAAATCCCGAAATGGCAGTTCGAAAAATTTCCCGGCGCCGACACTACGTTGGGCACGCAGATGAAATCCGTCGGCGAAGTGATGGCCATCGGCCGCACCTTCAAAGAAGCGCTGCAGAAGGGAATTCGTTCCTTGGAACCGCACACTCCGTGGCGCGCTCCGGCGGAAACGCCGGAATCACTACTGCGCGAAAAGCTGGCTACGCCGCGAGCGGACCGCATTCACTGGCTGATGACGGCCGTCGAGCGCGGGCTTCCCGCGAGTGAGATTTGTGAACTCACGAAAATCGACCCATGGTTCATCCAGCAACTCGAAGAGATCAACGCCATGAACCGTCGTGCCGCGAGCGTAACGGTCGAAACCGCGTCACGTGATCTGTTGCGAGAAGTGAAGCGCTACGGTACCAGCGACGAAGTACTGGCACAGATTTGGAAGACCACTCCCGCCGCCGTGCGCCTGCAACGCGCCCGCTACGGCGTAGCGCCAGTCTTCAAGCGTGTCGATACCTGCGCCGCGGAATTTGAATCCTTCACCCCATACATGTATTCCACGTATGAGGAGGAAGACGAATCGGATCCACAGCCGCGGTCGAAAATCATGATCCTCGGCAGTGGGCCGAATCGCATCGCCCAGGGTATCGAATTCGATTATTGCTGCTGCCATGCGTCTTTTGCGTTGCGTGAAGACGGCTACGAAACAATCATGGTCAATTGCAATCCGGAGACGGTTTCCACGGATTACGACACTTCCGATCGCCTGTACTTCGAGCCGCTAACGCTCGAAGACGTGCTGGCCATCGTCGAACGCGAAAAGCCGCAAGGTGTGATCGTGCAATTCGGAGGGCAGACGCCACTGAATCTTGCGCTGGAATTGAAGCGCAACGGTGTACCCATCATCGGCACGACTCCCGAATCCATCGACTTGGCTGAAGACCGTCGTCGTTTTGGCCGCCTGCTCGAAGAACTTAGAATCCCTCAACCGCGGAATGCTACCGCGCTCGTGCCTGAAGAAGCCGCCCGCGTTGCAGGCGAAATTGGATTGCCGGTGCTCGTGCGTCCCAGCTATGTACTGGGCGGCCGTTCCATGGTCATCGCTTACGACGTTAACACCGTCCAGGAATACGTCGCCCAGGCCGCTCTAATGGGCCCGGCCCGCCCGGTGCTGATCGATCAGTTCCTCGAAGAAGCCACCGAAGTGGACGTAGATGCACTCGCCGACGGCACCGATGTGGTGATCGGCGGGATCATGGAGCACATCGAAGAAGCCGGCGTGCATTCCGGAGACTCATCGTGCGTGCTGCCGCCGGTGAGTTTGTCGCCAAAAATATTGGAAACCATCCGCGACTATACCAAGCGGCTGGCGCTGGCGCTGAAAGTGGTCGGATTGATGAACGTACAGTACGCCATCCAGCGCGATGTGGTGTACGTGCTCGAGGTGAATCCGCGCGCGTCGCGCACGGTTCCTTATGTCAGCAAAGCAACCGGTGTGCCCCTGGCGAAGGTGGCGGCGCGGCTCATGGCCGGAAAACGACTCGCCGACATGAAACTCCCGGTGGTGAAGCACAATGGCGTATCGGAGATCGCCGTTCACGAATTTTATGCAGTGAAGTCGCCGGTCTTTCCATTCAACAAGTTCCGCGGTGTAGACACGATTCTCGGACCGGAAATGCGCTCGACGGGTGAGGTCATGGGTGTTTCGACCTCGTACGGGCAGGCCTTCGCGAAAGCGCAGCTCGCGGCCGGCCAGCGGCTTCCGCAAAAGGGCAGCGTATTTCTGAGTGTCAACGATCGCGATAAGCGCCAGGTTGGCCCCCTCGGAAAGGATCTGCTGGCGCTGGGCTTCCGGTTGCTGGCAACGCGCGGTACCGCAGCGGCGCTCGAAGCCGCGGGTATCGAAGCCGAACCAGTGTTCAAAGTGAATGAAGGACGCCCCAACATCGTTGACTTGATCAAGACCCGCAAGATCGATCTGATCATCAACACCCCGCTTGGCCGCGAATCGTTCTACGACGAGAAGTCTATCCGTCGCGCGGCGATCCGGCATAACATTCCGTGTATCACGACGCTGGCGGCGGCCAGCGCAGCGGCGCTCGGTATCCGCGCCTTGCTCGATCAGAAACCCGAAGTCGGGGCACTGCAGGATTTGCACCGCGGGCGCGTGCCGGCCTCGGGTAACACCGCAACGGGAGACTAGGCCATGGACCTTTCCGGAGTTTACCCCGCGCTGACCACGCCATTTGCTGCGGATGGATCGGTGTCGCTCGGTGATTTGAAGTACAACATCGAGCGCTACAACTCTACCGGACTCGCAGGCTACGTGGTGATCGGATCGACCGGCGAATCCGTGCTGTTGTCACGCGGCGAAACGGAGAGCATCCTCGCGACGGTGAAAGAAGCTGCGGGCCAGGGCAAGCGGCTGATTGCCGGCACCGGAGCGGAATCGACCGCGGAGACGATCGAGCGCACCAAGCGCGCCGCCGAACTCGGCTACCACTTCGCATTGGTGAAAACGCCCTATTACTACAAGCCGGCGTACAAGCCCGACGTTTTAATCGCCCACTACCGGCGTGTCGCAGATGCATCGCCGATTCCCGTATTGCTGTATTCGGTGCCCATATTTACAGGCGTGACCCTTGAGGCGCCGGAAGTGGCCGCGCTCTCCGAGCATCCAAACATCGTCGGGATCAAAGACAGCTCCGGGCACGTGATGCGCGTCGGCGAAATGGTGGCCATGGCGCGGCCGGGCTTCCAGGTGCTGACCGGCTCGGCACCCACGTTGCTCGCGGGTATTACGGTGGGCGCGAAAGGCGCAATTCTGGCTTTAGCTTCCGCGCTCCCGGAAAAATGCGTGGAGCTGTTCGAGCTTTCGCGCGCCGCCCATATCGACAAGGCGCGCGAGCTGCAAAACGTGCTGCTCAAGGTTTCGAAAGTGATCGCTTCGGAACATGCGATTGCTGGCCTGAAATTCGCGATGGACCAGCGAGGTTATCGCGGCGGAATTCCCCGCCTGCCGCTGGTTCCCATCAACGCAGCCTACAAGCAACGCATATCGGAGTCGCTGGTAAGCTTTGACCCTGTCGCGGCACGCGCTTAGCGTGCCGCTGACGATCGGGGTTGCCACACCGTCTTGAATGAACCGCCGGGCTGAAGTCCGGCGCCTACACGGGCCCGCAAGACTGCCGGGGCGCTATCCTTCGCAGCTGGCGCTCGTCCAAAGGTGAAGTCGTCAGATTTGCCGTCTTCGGGTAGGGCCGGTTTGATCTCGATTGTTTGGTCGGCGTCAAAAGATGGGGTTTTGCCTCCCGACACCGGCTGGCGACTTGGCGTTACCAATTGGGCTGTGTAACATCTAAACCTCGATGGGTTGTATTTCGCTACCGTTCCGGCGCCTCCCTCACCAGCCGAAGTTATTTCTTCGGTTTCTAGATGATTTTCCCAGCGTCTCAATGTTTTACCCGCACCCTCCCACGTTCGAAGCCGTGATGGAATTCGCGCGATCTCTCGATTTCCCAGTCGATCACAGGAAAGAAGTGGTCAGCGTATTGCGCGACATCAACAGCGCTCTGGGCGCTGGCGACGCAACGCAACGCAATCTTGACCGTTTACAGAATGGCGCGGTCGCCGCGGTCAGCGGTCAGCAAGTCGGTTTGTTTGGCGGACCCGCGTATGCATTCTACAAAGCCTTCAGTGCCATTCGCATCGCAGAAGAACTAAGCGAGGCTGGTGTTCCGGCGGTGCCCGTATTTTGGATGGCGACCGAGGACCATGACCTGGACGAGATCCGCCAGGTGTCCTCCTTTCACAGCGGGAAGCTCACTCGGTTTGAGCTGTCCGGGGAAGGAAGTCCCGGACGGCCGGTCGGACAAGTCACACTCGGCCCAGAGATTGCCGGACTAGCGAAGAGCGCTTCGGAACTCCTGACCGGCGCGGCCAGCGAAACTGTTGCGAAGTCCCTGCTGGAAAGTTACGCGCCGGGCGACACATACGGCAGCGCATTTGGGAAATTTTTCGCGCGCCTGTTTGCGGAGCACGGATTGATTTTGCTCGATCCCCTGGATGTGCGGTTGCATCGGATTGCGGCACCGGTCTACCGCAAGGCCCTCGCGGATCGCGACGAATTGAGCGCGAAGCTGCTGGAGCGTGGCAAAGACCTGGAAGCGGCAGGGTTCGATCCCCAGGTGAAGGTCACGCCGGAAAGCACGCTGTTGTTCCACATGAAAGATGGCTTGAGGCAGCCGATTGCGTTTGTTCCGGGGAACGGGGCTGGCAGTGGCGGAAAGTTCAAGTCCGGCGAAGCTTCGTGGTCGCGCGAGGAGATTTTGCGCGTGGCGGAGGCAGCGCCAGAGACCCTGAGCCCAAATGCATTGTTGCGGCCGGTGGTGCAGGATTTTCTACTGCCGACGGTAGCGTTTTCCGCTGGTCCGGCGGAGATTACGTACCTGGCGCAATCGGAAGTCGTTTACCGCCATATCCTCGGGCGCATGCCGGTGCTATTGCCACGAGCTGACTTCACCGTGCTGGACGCCAAAGCCGACAAACTGCTGCAGAAATACCACCTGTGTATCGAGAATATCTGGGCGGGCCCGCAAGAGTTACGCAAGCAGATGGAATCGGTCATGCTCCCAAAACAGCTTGCCGACGATTTCGACAGGAAGAAAGCGCTGATCGAAACGACGCTGACCGAGCTGGGCGCAAACATCCAAAAGCTGGACGCGACGCTGGCCGGAGCGGTCGCGACGACGCGCGAAAAGATGAGCTTCCAGCTCGACAAACTGCGGGAGAAGACCGGCAGAGCCCTGGACGAACGGGCCGGGCTGATTGCCGAGCACGTGGAATTTCTCGAGAATCTGCTTTATCCAAACAAGGTTCTCCAATCGCGAGAGCTGTCCTTCCTGCCATTCTGGTCGCAGTGGAGCGCCGAAGGATTGAAGGAACTCAAAGACCTCGCTGGCAGCGCCAACCTCAAAGAACACCGCATCGCACGTATCTCCTAAGAACATAGCCTGTAAAGCGGAGGGAGGGAAAGTGCGATTCTTCCTGACGACTTCCTAATGCGGCGGAATCTAGAATTCGTACAGAGCAGTTGGCCTAGCGGGGGCGAGTCACGCGAATCCGCGTCGAAGCTCGTCCCCGCTCTATTTGCGGTCCAGTTTTTGAGCCCGCCGCCCAACGGTATAGTCCGCAACGGTATAGTCACTGGTGACGGAGGAACACGATGGAAACTCTGCGGGTAAAAACGACGCGCCGAACGCAACTCCTGGATGTGACCCAGGCGGTGGAGCGGGTTGTGGCGGAGGCCGGACTGGTGACCGGCGTTTGCTATGTATTTGTGCCGCACACGACTGCGGGCGTGATGATCAACGAACATGCGGACCCCGACGTGGCCACCGATCTGGAAGGTGTCTTTGACCGGTTGGTGCCGCACTCGGGCCCATACCGGCATGCCGAGGGCAATACCGATTCCCACGCCAAGGCAGTAATGGCAGGAGCGAGCCAGGTAATTTTCGTCGAGAAGGGCAAGTTGGCAATGGGAACCTGGCAGGGAATCTTTCTTTGTGAGTTCGATGGCCCGCGGGAGCGGAAGATCTGGGTAAAGGTCGTAAGAGACGAGAAGTAATCGATGAATCGTGTAGCGGCCCGCTTTTATCCTAAGCCTCGAAAAGGCGGAGCGCGCGGGGTTCAGACTGAAATGACGCTACTAAACGAGACGCGGAGTGGTGCTCATGACGCCTGTGCCGCAACAGGGTGTGCTAAAGTTTTGCGGTGATGGCACGACTCGGCATCTACATCCAAATTCCGTTTTGCCAGACTAAGTGCACCTACTGCAACTTTCATACCGGCGTAGTGTCTTCGTCGCGTTTCGCGCCGTATGTCAATGCTGTTTGCGCGGAAATCGGACGGCACCGAGATTTCTATGAGCCTGCTGGCGTCCACGTTCCACGTTCGCTGGCGGATGCCTTAGCGGACACCGTCTACTTTGGCGGCGGGACCCCCAGTCTGCTCGATCCTGTACATTTGCAGCGGATGCTGGAAGTGATCCGTGCCAGCTTCGCGTCGGACTTAGCGGAAGTCACGCTGGAGGCGGATCCAGAGACCATAGACGCGGGCAAGGCTTCAGCGTGGGTCCGCGCGGGAATCAACCGGGTCAGCATTGGCGTCCAGTCGTTTTCCGATGCAGAGTTGAAGGCCACAGGTCGCATGCATCGTCGCGCGGATATTTACCGCGCAGTGCCGATTTTGCGCGATGCGGGCATCAGGAGTATCAGTTTCGATCTGATCGCGGGATTGCCGGGACAAACGCGCGAAAGCTGGCGCAACTCTCTGGACGAGTTGACGGCGCTCGGCCCAGAGCACGTTTCCATTTACTTGCTGGAAATCGACGAGGGCAGCCATCTCGGGGCAGAGGTGTTGCGCGGCGGCGCAAAGTACGGAGCCGGCACGATCCCCAGCGAAGATGACATGGCGGAGTTCTACGAAACTGCGTGCAAGTTTCTGCAACAGGCCGGCTACCGCCACTACGAAATCTCAAACTGGGGCAAGGCGGGATTCGAGTCGCGCCACAACTTGAAATATTGGAAGCGCGAACCATACTTGGGATTTGGCGCAGGCGCGCACTCGTTTTCAGGGACCCAGCGTTGGGCCAACGCTGACGACGCGGCGGCCTATGTGAGCGCGATCGAAAGCGGCCGGTTGCCTGCGGAACTTTTGGAAGCCGTAACGCCGGAAAGCGCACTGGAAGAAGAGCTATTTTTGGGCTTGCGCCAGTTGGATGGCATCGACGTCGGTCAAATCGAGCGCGAGTACGGCGTGGTGGTGACGCCGAGATTCGATCGACTGATGTCTGCGGGCATGGTCGAACGCAATGGCAACGTCGTGCGCTTGACGGAAAGAAAGTTAAGCGTTGCGAATGAAGTTTTCGTCGAGCTGATGAAGTGAGAGCTGAAATTACCTCAAGCATTTAAGAACCTGAGTACGCGAAGTCAGGAGGCAGCAGTGAGTCCGGATACAGATCGGTCGAAGGTACCAATGTCAAAAGATCACTTGGTGGATTTGCGCAGCGACACGGTGACCCGCCCAACGCCAGAAATGCGTCGTGCCATGGCGGAAGCCGAGGTCGGCGACGACGTGTATGGCGAAGATCCCACCGTCAACCGCCTGGAAGCCCGCGCCGCGGAAATGTTTGGCAAAGAAGCAGCCCTGTTCGTGCCCACTGGATGCATGGGAAACCTGATCGCCATCAAAGTATGGACCCACCACGGCGACGAAGTGGTTTGCGAAGAGCGCAGCCACGTAAATTTGTACGAGCTGGCGTCCATGTCCGCGATCGCAGGCTGTATGCCCCGCATCGTGCGCGCTGAAGATGGAATCCTCTCCTGGAAGCAAATTGAAGCGGTGATCCGGCCAAAAATTTATTATGACTCGCAGACAGCGTTAGTGTGCCTCGAGAATACCAGCAACATGGCCGGCGGCACGGTGTACCCCACCGCGCAGGTGGATGAGATCTGCGATCGAGCCCACGACGCCGGCCTGAAAGTGCACCTCGACGGCGCGCGCATCTTCAACGCTGCTACCGCGTTGGGCGAAAATGTCGCGGAAATCGCCCGCAAAGTCGACTCGGTCATGTTTTGCCTCTCGAAGGGACTAGGCGCACCGGTGGGATCGATGGTCGCGGGCTCGCACGAATTTATCGAGAAGGCCCGTGTCTACCGCAAAATGTTTGGTGGCGGCATGCGCCAGGCAGGCGTCATCGCGGCGGCAGGGTTGGTTGCGTTGGAGAAATCTCCGTCGCGTCTGTATATCGACCACCAAAACGCGCGCCGCCTCGCAGAAGGTGTTGCAAAGATTCCAGGATTCGCGATCGATCCATCAAAGGTCCGCACGAACATCGTAATCTTCGATTGCTCGAACACTGGAAAGACCGCGGTCGAATGGTGCTACATTTTGTATCAGCGAGGCCTGGGGGCGCAGGACACGGCGCTGCATTCCGTGCGTCTGGTAACGCACTGCGACGTGGACGAAACGGACATCGAGCGCGCGCTGACGGTGTTGCAAGACGCGGCAATGCAAGTCCAAAAGGTGGGGGCATGATAAAGCGGACCGGCTGGCTCGGTGGTGCTGCGGGAATTTTGTGCGTCTTGGCAATAGCTGTAGCCGCCCAAACGCCCAAAAACGAGGTGCGCAAGGCCCGCCGCGATTTCGATGCCGCGCCGACGGTGCAGGAAGCACAGGCCTTTCTTGATGATGCTGAGTCGCGGCTTTTTGACCTTGGTGTGAAGGCATCGCGTGCCGCGTGGGTGCAGCAAAATTTCATCACCGATGACACCGAACAGATCTCGGCGGATGCGAACCAGCAAGCAACCGCGCTAAGCGTAGAGCTAGCAAAAAAAGCCGAGCGCTGGGACAAAGTAACGCTACCACCAGTAATGGCCCGAAAAATGATGCTGCTGAAACTCGCAGCCGGCTTTCCCGCTCCAAGCGATCCCGCCGCGCAGAAAGAGTTGGCCCAGGTCGAAGCGTCGCTCGACGGTGACTACGGAAAAGGGAACTGGTGCCCGGACGGCGCAAACGGCAAATGCCTGGACGTGACCGCCGTGGGGAAGTTAATGGCCAACAGCCGCGACGAAACTGAACTCAAGCGCGCGTGGATTGGATGGCACGCCGTCGGCGCACCGATGCGCCAGCGCTACACGCGGCTCGTCGAACTCGGCGACAAAGGCTCCCAAGAACTAGGCTTTGCCGACGCCGGCGCGCTATGGCGCTCCAACTACGACATGCCGCCCGACGCCTTCTCGAAAGAAGTCGATCGCCTCTGGGATCAGCTACGGCCGCTCTATTTGTCATTGCACGCCTACGTGCGCGGGCAACTCGCCAAGAAGTACGGTAAAGACGTAGTGCCCGCGCAAGGACCAATCCCCGCTCATCTGCTCGGCAATATCTGGGCGCAGGAGTGGAACAACGTCTATCCGCTGATGGATTCGCCGAAGCCTCCGCAAAGCTACGACTTGACAAAAATCCTGCAGGATCGCCACACCGATGCCCGCGGCATGGTCCACTACGGCGAAGCCTTCTTCATCTCGCTAGGTTTCGCACCACTCCCACAAACATTTTGGGAGCGCTCCCTGTTCACCAAGCCGGCCGACCGCGACGTAGTGTGTCATGCCAGCGCCTGGGACGTGGATTCCAAAGACGATCTCCGCGTGAAGATGTGCATTCAGATCACGCAGGAAGACTTCGTGACCATTCATCACGAACTGGGCCACAACTTCTATCAGCGCGCCTACAACACGCAGCCGCCATTGTTCCAGGGCAGCGCCAACGACGGATTCCACGAAGCGGTGGGAGACACCATCGCGCTGTCGGTTACACCAGAATATCTGAAGAAAATCGCACTGATTGAAATGGTACCGCCAGCCTCCGGTGACATCGATTACCTCCTGCAGCAGGCTCTCGAAAAAGTCGCCTTCCTCCCATTCGGCCTGATGATCGACAAGTGGCGCTGGGAGGTCTTCGATGGACAAGTCAAACCGGACCAGTACAACAAAGCGTGGTGGGACCTGCGCCTGAAATACCAGGGGGTAGCTACACCGGTCGCGCGAACCGAAGCTGACTTCGACCCCGGCGCGAAATATCATGTGCCAGGCAACGTGCCGTACATGCGCTACTTTCTCGCGCGCGTTCTGCAGTTCCAATTTCAACGAGCTCTGTGCCGCGAAGCCGGCTATTCCGGCCCGCTGCACCGCTGCTCGATTTATGGAAACAAGGTAGCCGGGCAACGACTGAACGAAATGCTAGCCCTGGGCGCCAGTAAGCCATGGCAAGAAGCCCTCGAAACGCTAACCGGCGAGAAGCAGATGGACGCTACCGCAATCGCAGAATACTTCGCCCCGCTAAAAGTCTGGCTCGATGAACAGAACAAAAAGAACGGTTACCCGGTAGGCTGGTGATCCTTATGTCGTTCTGTGAACCCAACGGCCGCGCTTCATGTAAAATATAAGCGAAACTTTTACTGGCTATAGGCCGCGCTAACAGCACGGACATCACCGAGGATACTGTGAATTTCTCGTTTACCGACGAACAGCAGCAATTGCGGCGAAGCGTCCGCGAATTTGCCGAGGGAGAAATCGCGCCCCACGTAATGGAGTGGGACGAAGCCTCCCACTTTCCGTCCGAAATCATGCCCAAGCTCGCCGAAATGGGCCTGCTCGGCGTCATCTTCCCCGAACAATACGGAGGGGCCGGCCTGGGCTACATCGAGTACGCGCTGGCAATCGAGGAACTCTCACGCGTCGACGGCTCGGTAGGCATCATCGTGGCAGCCCACAATTCGCTCTGCGGCAATCACATTTTTAAGTTTGGCACCGAAGAGCAAAAGAAAAAGTACCTGACGCCGCTGGCCCAAGGCAAAAAAATCGGCGCGTGGTCGCTGACCGAGCCCGAAGCAGGCTCGGACGCAGGCGGGACGCGGACGACAGCGGTGCGCGATGGAAAGCACTGGGTCCTGAACGGAGCCAAGACCTTCACCACCAACGGCCACTACGCTGACGTGTGCGTGGCCATGGCCGTAACCGACAAGTCCAAAAACTCCCACGGGATCAGCGCTTTCATCCTCGAAAAAGGCACGCCCGGATTCAAATCTGGAAAGAAAGAAAACAAGCTGGGTCTGCGCGCCAGCGACACCTCGGAAGTGATTTTCACGGACTGCCGCGTGCCGGCCGATAACTTGCTCGGCGCCGAAGGCGAGGGTTTCGTCGGCAGCCTGAAGATTCTCGACGGCGGCCGCATTTCGATTGCCGCGCTGGCGCTGGGCATGGCGCAAGGCGCCCTGGAAGCAGCGACGAAATACGCCAAACAACGCAAACAATTCGGCCAGGCGATCAGCGAGTTTCAAGCCATCCAATTCAAGCTCGCCGACATGGCCACGCAGGTGGAAGCTGCACGCCTGCTGGTGTACCAGGCAGCCTGGCTCGCCGACCAGAAGGATGTCCGCTTCACCCGGGAATCCAGCATGGCGAAACTATTCGCCAGTGAAGTCGCCGTGCGCGTAGCCAACGAGTGCGTGCAAATCCATGGCGGCTACGGATTCATTAAAGACTACCCAGCCGAAAAATATTACCGCGACGTGAAGCTGTGCACCATTGGGGAAGGCACCAGCGAAATTCAGAAGTTGGTGATTGCCCGGCAGCTACTAGGCAAGAAATAATAGGGCGATGCCTTCAGCGTCGCTCTACAGCCCACAGGAAAACGATGCCGCCGCCAATTGAAAATTGGGCGAAGCGCGTGTGTGCCGGGGACGTGCTCGCGGTCTCGCGGGCGATCACTGCGATTGAGAATCATCAGCCGGAAGCGGAAGAGTTGCTGCGCGTGGTGTTCCCACGCACCGGCAAAGCATATTTGACCGGGATTACCGGCGCGCCCGGTACGGGCAAGAGTACGCTGGTGGATCGTCTGGCGGCCTTCTATCGCCGCCAAAACGAAGCGGTGGGCGTGATTGCGGTCGACCCCACTAGCCCTTACACGGGCGGCGCGATACTCGGTGACCGCATTCGCATGCAAGGGCATGCCAGCGACGCTGGCATGTTCATTCGCTCGATGGCGACGCGCGGATTCCTGGGAGGCCTGGCGCGCGCGACCGCGGAGGTCGCGCTGCTGCTCGACGCCGCCGGCAAAGACCAAGTACTCATCGAGACCGTTGGCGTTGGGCAGGACGAAGTTGATATCGTGCAGCTGGCGGATTGCGTCGTGGTCGTGATGGTTCCCGGGATGGGCGACGACATCCAGAACATGAAAGCCGGTCTGATGGAGATCGGCGACATTTTCGTGTTGAATAAGTCCGACCGCGAGGGCGCCGATCGGCTGGAACAGGAGCTGCTTGCGATGCTGTCGCTGGTCATGCCCAGGGACGGATGGCATCCGCCGGTGGTGCGCACGGTGGCGAGCGAGAGCAAAGGCATCGATGTGCTGGCCGCGACCATCGCGAATTTTCGCGCCCATTTCGAGTCTAGTGGCGAGCGCCGCCGCAAGCATGTGGAGCACTGGAAGCAACGACTGATCGAACTCGTGGAATCGCGGCTGCTGCAAAAGGTTCTGGGGGGTAGCGGCGGCGAAGCTCGGTTGACGGCATTGGCGGCGGAGGTCGCGGATCGAAGGAAAGATCCGTTCGCCGCGGTGAACGAGATTCTCGCGCAAAGCGGTCTAGGCTAAGGAATATCACAGCCGGCAGCACAAAGTCTGGCGCCTGCTGCGGCGTAATCGCAGCGCGTCAGGGCACGACTTCATTCGCGCCGTAAGCAGCGTCTAAACTCCGCTTTGGCCGCTGAGGTTCGGTTTGTGCCACATTGGGTGCAAGCCCACAAAAGCAGAGGTGAAATGGCAACATCGAAGAAGTCAGATAAGAAGCGCACTCCCGCAAAGCCGTCCGTAATGGCCACGCTCGGAATCATCGGCGGAAGCGGGTTGTATTCCATGGCCGGCCTGACGGATACGCGCGAGATTGGCGTGAAGACGCCCTTTGGCGATCCGTCGGACGCCATCGTCCTGGGAACGCTCGAAGGGAAGCGCGTGGCGTTTCTGGCGCGCCATGGCCGCGGCCATCGAATCTTGCCCAGTGAGATCAATTTCCGCGCCAACATCTCCGCCATGAAGCAGCTCGGGGTGCAGCGAATCATTTCCGTAAGCGCGGTGGGTTCATTGCAGGAAGACTTGAGGCCGGGAGAATTCCTAGTCCCGGATCAGTTTTTTGACCGCACCAAGCTGCGTGTTTCTACTTTCTTTGGCGACGGATTGGTGGCGCACGTAACGTTCGACAAACCAACCTGTGTCCAAGCAAACGCCGTTCTATCGGATGCGATCGACCATTGCGGCGTCAAAGTGCATCGTCGTGGCACCTACGTCTGCATCGAAGGGCCGCAGTTTTCGACGCTGGCGGAAGCGCATGTCCACCGGCAGTTGCGCTTTGAAGTCGTTGGCATGACTAACGTCACCGAAGCGAAACTGGCGCGCGAGGCTGAGATTTGCTACGCAGCCATCGCCATGATCACGGACTACGACTGCTGGCATCCCGATCATGAATCCGTGACCGGAGCGCAAATCATGGAAACGTTAAGCCGGAATGCGGAGAATGCCCAGCGTGTCTTGCGGGAAGCGGTGCGCACCATGCCCGCGGAGCGTAGTTGCAAGTGTGGCTCCGCGCTGCGGCACGCCCTGATCACCGATTTGAAGTTAGTTCCACCGGCGACCAAGAAAAAACTCGCAGCAATCATCGGCAAATATATTTCTTAGGAGAACATAGTGTCCCTACTCGTCGTGGGTTCAGTGGCATTTGATGGCCTGGAAAGTCCGTACGGAAAGGTGGAGCGCACTTTAGGTGGCGCGGCGACCTATTTCTCCGTCGCAGCCAGTTTTTTTACTCCGGTGCATCTGGTAGCGATCGTGGGAGATGATTTCACCGACTTGGATGCCAAGGTGTTTCATGGGCGCAAGATCGATTGCGAAGGACTGGAGCGCACCGCGGGCAAGACATTTTTCTGGGCCGGGCGCTATTCGGAGAATTTGAACGAGCGCGTCACCCTGACGACGGAGCTCAACGTTTTTGCCGACTTCAAGCCAAAGTTGCCGGAACGCTATCGCGCCTCCGAATACGTTTTCCTGGCAAACATCGCTCCGGACCTGCAGCGCGATGTTTTACAGCAGGTAAAGAAAAGACCGAAGATCGCGGCGCTCGACACCATGAATTACTGGATTGAGCGGACCAACGAGGATTTGCGCGAGACCCTGCGCCACGTCGACATCCTAATGATTAACGACGCGGAAACGCGTCAATTGTCGAGTGAACATAACCTCCTGCGCGCGGCCAAGCACATCTTCAAGCTGGGCCCGTCGACGCTCGTCATCAAGCGCGGCGAATACGGCGCAATGATGGTCGACAATCGCGGCGTCTTCTGCGTTCCCGCGTTTCCGCTGGAAGAGCCCCATGATCCAACCGGCGCCGGAGATAGCTTCGCGGGCGGTTTCATGGGCTATCTGGCCGGAGCAGGCAACAAAAGTGACGCTTCGCTGCGCCGCGCCATGGTCTATGGCTCCGTGATGGGCAGCTTCACCGTCGAAAAATTTGGCCTGGACCGCCTGAAAACGCTGAAGCGCGCCGAGATACACGCCAGGGCACGCCATTTCGCGAAATTGACGCAGTTCAAGTTGTAGTGTGTAAAATCGAGTCATTGCAGGCGTTTGCGTCACACGAAATGCTTCCACTGACTACAATTTGCTATCGGTTGCTGTGGGCGGCGTTGCTCGGTGCGGTGATTGGCATCGAGCGAAGCGTGCGCCGCCGTCCGGCGGGGATGCGCACGAGCGTGTGCGTCACGATGGGAGCGGCTCTTTTCACCATCATGTCCGTGGAAATCGCGCGCGCGACCGGCGATACCAGCACCACGCGCATTGCTTCCAACATCGTCCAGGGGATTGGCTTTCTCGGCGCCGGAGTGATCCTGCGCGAACGTGGCAGTGTCGTTGGGCTGACGACGGCGGCTGCGATTTTCGGCGAAGCAGCGATCGGAATGGCCGCTGGCGGTGGTTTTTACGCGGTTTCTGGCCTGGGGTTCTTGATCATCCTTTTTGCGTTAGTGGTCCTGATTTACGTCGAAAATCTATTCAATCTGAAGCCGCGCTACATGCTGTTCCGCATTTCGACGAGCGCAGCCGAAGATTTGGTGCCCATTGTGCACAACGTTTTCTCCAAGCTGGGCATCGCGCTGGACAATTTCCAGGTTTCCATGACCGGAGAAAAACACCTCATCCAATTTGATGCCGACGTCAGTGCGCGACAGCAGGAGAGCATTTTCAGCTCGATGACGCGGCCTGGCGTAACCTTTGAAATGCTGCCGGTCGAAAGGCAGAACGGATGAGCCGGACTTCGCTGGCGAGCTCGGCCGGGCATTTCTCCGGTGTATCCGCTCGGAAACCCAAAGCGCTGCGCGCGGGAGCGCGCCTCGCGGTTTTTGTTCCAGCGTCGCCAGGAAGTGATGCGGCGGAAGAGCGCGGTCTGGCGGAATTGACGCGGCTCGGTTTTTCGGTGGAACTCAGATCCCCGAAAGTTTCCGAGGGCTATTTTTCGGCGCCGACAGCGGAACGAAGAGAAGAACTCGTCGGCGCGCTAAGCGATCCGCGAATTGACGGGCTGATCGCTCTGCGCGGAGGATACGGTTCCAACTATTTGCTTGACGAGCAGTTGAGCGCGGAACTCGCCACTCCAAAATGCCTCATCGGATTTAGCGACGTCACCTCGCTGCAGATCTTTTTGTGGCAGCGCCGCGGATGGACTTCAATTTACGGGCCGATGGTTGCGGCGGGACTCGAAGCCGGAAACGGCGCACCCAAAGGATATGAAGCAGCGAGTTTTCAGAACGCCATCAGCACAACCGAGGGTGCCTGGGAGATTTCGTTGCAGGGCGAGGCGCTCGCATCAGGAGAATCAGAGGGCACGCTGCTCGGCGGGTGCATGACCCTGCTGGAAACCACAATTGGAACACCGTGGGAACTCGATACCCGCGACTCCATTCTCTTGTTGGAGGACCGTGGAATGAAACCGTGGCAAGTAGACCGCGCGCTGATGCATCTGCGCCAAGCCGGCAAGTTTGACGGTGTTCGCGGCATCGTGCTGGGAGATTTTCCGGATTGCGAGCCTCCCGTGGCGGGAAGCCCGACAGTGCTGGATGTTTGCACGCGAATCCTGAAGCCGCTGGGGATTCCGATTGTGTTTGGCGCGCCGGTGGGACACACCATGCGGCCGATGCTGACGATTCCGCTCGGCGTGCGTGCCCGGCTGCATGCTTCGGGAACGGGTTTACTGGAGATTCTGGAGGCGGCGGTGATTCCATGAGCGAGGCCATAAGCAAAGGGAAGCATATACACGTGATCGGAATCGCCGGATCGGCGATGTCTCCGCTGGCGGGCATGCTGCGCGAGAAAGGTTTTCGCGTGACCGGGTCGGACGCGGGCGTTTATCCGCCGGCCTCGACACTGTTGGAGAGTCTAGGCATTTCGTTCTTCCACAGATTCGATGCGGAGAACCTGAATCCTGCGCCGGACCTGGTTGTGGTCGGCAACATCATCGCGCGGGGCAATCCGGAACTGGAAGAAGTGCTCGACCGCAAAATTCCGTATCGTTCGCTACCGGAAACCCTGGAAGAGGAATTTCTACCGGGCCGACATTCGATTGTGGTTAGCGGCACGCATGGCAAGACGACTACGACCGCGATGCTGGCTTGGATTTTTAACGTGGCAGGGAAGCGGCCGAATTTTCTGGTCGGAGGAGTGGCGGAGAATTTTGGTAAGAGCTATGGGCTTGAGGGTGGCGCTGAATTTATTCTCGAGGGTGATGAGTACGAGACGGCGTTCTGGGATCGGGGGCCGAAGTTTTTTCACTATCACCCGGACGATCTGGTCATCACTTCGCTGGAGTACGATCACGCGGACATTTATCCCGACTTCGACACGTACCAGTTGGCGTTTCGGCGGCTGGTGAATCTGGTGCCGCGGAGCGGACGTGTGGTCGTGTGGGGTGATACCGAGCAATCCGGACCGGAATTGCGCGCGGCGACGGCCAAGGCTTTTTGTCCGGTGGAAACGTACGGCTTTTCCGCGCAGAACGATTGGGTAATTACCAGCTACGCTGCGGAGGGCGAGACCGCGTCGTTCCGCTTGACGTATCGCGGCAAGATGTTCGGGATTTTTCAGATTATGGCGACTGGGCGGCACAACGTTTTGAACGCGGTGGCGGCGATGGCGGTGGCGCATGGGCGTGGAATTGGCGTGGCCCCGCTGGCTGAGGCGCTCTCGACTTTTCGGAGCGTGAAGCGGCGCATGGATGTGAAAGGCGAGCGCGCGGGAATTCTGATTGTGGATGACTTTGCGCATCACCCTACGGCGGTGCGGGCGACGATCGAAGCGGCGCGCGGACGCTGGCCAAAGCGCCGGCTGTGGGCGATTCTGGAGCCACGCTCGAACTCGATGAGGCGCAAAGTGTTTCAAGAGTCGCTGCCGAAGGCGCTGGCTCAGGCGGACCGCGTTGTGCTTGGCGGAGTTTTCCGGGCACAACAGTTGGGTGATGAGAACCGGCTGGCACCGGAGAGCGTCGCGCAAAGTGTGCGGGAGTTGGGCAAGGACGCGCGGGCGTTCGACGGCGCGGAGGCGATTTCCGAATATCTCGCCGCCGAAGCCAAGGCCGGCGACCTCTTGCTGGTCATGTCGAACGGCAGCTTCGACGGCTTGTGTGACAGGTTGCTGAAGAAGATTGGGAGCGAGGTTCCCTCCGAGGCAACCAGCCGGTGAGATTGTTTACGTTCGGGCGCCGCGTTTTCGGAGCGGCGATTCCGGTTTGTCTGTGTCTTTGCGCGCTGGGTGTTACCTCGACCGCAAAGGCGGCGATCCGTTACGACGTATCCCTCGACCATCCTGGGCAGCATCTGTTCCACGTCACGATGCACATCCCCGACGTCAAAGGCGAAGTGATCGTCCAGATGGCGGCGTGGAATGCCCTTTACCAGGTACGCGATTTCAGCGCTCACGTGCAGCGGGTCGAGGCTTTCGCGGGCGATGAATCTGCGCCCATCGAAAAACTGGATAAGCAGACGTGGCGGGTCACCGGGACCGGAACGATTGCTATTCGATACGCGACCTATTGGGACGAGGGCGGACCCTTTGCTACGCAACTGAACGGCGAGCACGCGTTCATCAATCCGGCGATGATTTTGATGTATGTCCCGGAGCGGCGATCCGAGGCCGTGGAACTCGGTATGTTCGACGTGCCGCTGGAATGGCAGGTTGCCAGCGAATCCCTTCAGAGGTCTGAACAAATGGATCGCGCACGCAAATTCGGACTTGGGGCTCCTAGTTATGACCAGCTTGCTGACGCGCCAATTGAAGCTGGGAAGTTCGAGGAGTTTGACGTGCCGGGGCTGAATCCTCCGGTGCGAGTTATGGTGCACGGCAACGATTGGAAAAAGAACAGAGTGCAGGACGATCTGCGGAGGATTTGCGCTTACGAAGTGAAGTTGATGGACGGCGCGCCGTATTCGCACTACACGTTCATCGTGCACTTCGGCAAGGCGGCAACCGGAGTGGGCGGCGGGATGGAACACACCAATTCCACGGCCATTTCGGTGCGGTCGGACGACGATTTCCCGGATGTGGCGGCGCATGAGTTCTTTCACTTGTGGAATGTGAAGCGAATTCACCCGGCTACGCTTTTCCCCGTGGACTATACGAAGGAGCAGTACACGCGGGCATTGTGGTTTGCCGAAGGCGTCACGAATACTTACGCTTCCTACACGCTGGTGCGAACCGGGCTCTGGAGCAAGGGCCAGTTTTACGAAGACCTTGGGGAGCAGATCAGCGAGCTCGAAGGGCGTCCCGCGAACAAGTGGCAGAGTGCGGAACAGTCGAGCCTGGACGCGTGGCTTGAGAAATATCCGCTCTACAATCAGGCGACGGACAGCGTTTCTTACTACACGAAGGGGCAAGTCTTGGGCGTCCTGCTCGATATTCTGATTCGCGATTTTACCGAGAACGAGAGGAGCCTGGATGACGTGCTGCGTTCGATGAACGAGGAGTTCGCCAAGCAGGGGCGGAGCTACCGTGACAGTTTGGATGTTCGATTGACCGCGGAAAAAGTCGCCGGAGTCCCGCTCGACGATTTCTTTCACAGATATGTCGCCGGCGCGGAGCCGCTACCGTATCAACGGATCCTTGCGCTCGCGGGGCTTGAACTCCGGACCGAGGAGCGGAGGCGTTTGACGCTCGGTTTTTCCGGGCGACGGGATGAAAGCGGATCGCTGCTCGTGCGCAGCGTCGATTCGGAAGGCGCGGCGGAGCAAGCGGGCTTGCGTGTGGATGACGTGATCACGAGTTGGAATGGCGCAGAGCCGCCGCGGAGTCCGGAACATTGGGCTTACGGCCAGAAAAAGGGAGCCCTGCTGCGGCTTGGCGTGCGCCGCGACGGGAAGAATATTTCGATTGAGCTTCGCGTGGGTGAGGTTGTCGAGACCGCGTATCGGGTTGTGGAGGATGGGCACGCGGGCGAAAGGGCGAAATATATCCGCGATGGGCTTCTGCACGGCGTGACGTCGCCGGTGACGGCGGCGATTCGTTAGGCCTGTTTCATTGGTCATGTGGGTCGGTGGGAGAAGAGTTTCCTCAGGGGCTAAAGTCCGTTTTGCCCGGAGGTGAATGTCGGAGCTGAAGCTCCGACCCCCAGAAAGCCTCTCTCTGAGACCTTCTCTCTGAAACCTGCGCCGAGAGACGTTGCTTGAGACTCTTGTAGTTGGCTTCCCGGGAATTTGCAATTTTAAATTGTGGCATGTTTGAAGGCTTGCTGGGGACTCATGCTTCGCATGCTCTTCGTCGGGGTTTTTCTGTCGATCTATATCCTGCTGGTCGGGCCGCCGCTGCTGGTGTATACGCTGGTCAGCCGCAATCCGAATCCGTTGTATTGGGCGGGGATTAATGGGGTGATGTTTTTTGTGCGGGCGGTCGGGGTGCGGGTGCGCGTCGTTGGGAAGGAGCGCATTCCTGCGGGGACTTGTTTGTTTGTGGCGAATCATACGAGTTCGGCGGATGCACCGGCGGTGGTGGGCGCGATTCCCCGGCGGATCGCGATTTTGTTGAAGGAATCGTTGTTCAAGTATCCGATTGTGGGGCAGGCGTTTCTCTTGGCTCGATTCATTCCGGTCGATCGCAAGTCGCGGGACTCGGCGCTGGAGAGCTTAGAGAAGGCAATCGAGTCTTTGCGGGCGGGGCAATCGTTTCTGATTTACCCCGAAGGGACGCGCAGTCCGGATGGGCGGTTGCAGGATTTCAAAAAGGGCGCGGTGGTGATGGCCATCAAGGCCGGGGTGGCGATCGTGCCGGTGGCGTGCTCGGGGGCGCACCGGGTGATGGAGAAGCGCTCGCTGAAGATCCATCCGGGAGAGATCCTGGTGGAATTTCTGGAGCCGATTGATGCGTCGGCGTACAGCTTTGAGCGGCGGGACGAGTTGAATCGGCGGGTGCATGATGCTTTGGCGGCGGGGTTGCCGCCGGATCAGCGGCCGGCGGGTTTGACCGAAGCTTTGTCTGGCCGATCTTAGGGCCGTGGGTTAGAGGAAGAAAAGCAAGACCCACTTCAAAAACCGAAGGTGGGGCACCCTCCGCGTCTTTTCAGCCATCGAGCTAGATCGATCACGGAACCGACAACGCAGCCCTGGATTGCCATCGTGACGGCCACGAGGAGGTCGTAGAGCCTAATCGTGAAGGGGTTCGGACGCATGTTCTGGGTTGCCCAGGGAAGGATTGAATTCATTGGGTTGACCGCCCGCATGAGACGCATCGCGAGGTGCTTATGATCCGTGGTGTAAGACAGCACAAGAATTCCCAGCATTGCCAACGTACCTCCCAGCGTGGATCGATCGGTCCAGCGTAATGGTCACTCTTTCCTGACATAGTCCGGACGCTGCACACCTCTTAGACACCGTCGGGCTCGGTAGTGGTCGGAGTCAAAATCCCCACACGCGACACCGGCGTGTGGGGCACGCAAGAGAAGACAGACTGGTCACTCGCGGGGCTTTAGGGCGTCGAGCTTGGATTCTAGGTCGCGGACTCGTTTTTGGAGTTCGGGGAGGCGGGTTAGGGCTGCGGTGTATTTTAGCCAGAGCTTGTTGTCTACGGCTGGGGAACCGGAACGCACTGAGTTTGATGCCACGTCTCTCGGTAGGCCGCTTTGGGCGGTGACGATTACGTTGTCGCCTACTGTCAAGTGGCCTGAGGAGGCGGATTGGCCTGCGAAGATGCAGTTGTCGCCGATTTTTGTAGAGCCGGCGAGGCCCGTTTGGCCGCAGATCATGTTGTTGGCGCCAAGTTGGGAGGCATGGCCTACCAGGACGAGGTCGTCGATTTTGGTGCCGCGGCCTATGCGGGTTTCGCCTACCGTTGCGCGGTCGATGCAGGAGTTGGATTGGACCTCGACGTCGTCTTCGAGGACTGCTGGGCCGGATTGGACGATTTTGTGCCAGGTGCCGTCTTTTCTTTTGGCGAAGCCCAGGCCGTCGCCGCCGATGATGGCGCCGGGCTGGAGGATTACGCGGTGTCCTATTCGGCAGTGTTCGCGGACTACGGCGTGGGCGTGGGCGAAGAAATTGTCGCCGATTTTGGCGCCGTGGTAGATGGTTACGAAGCTGTGAAGGACTGCATTTTGGCCTAGCTCGGCTTCTTCATCGATGAAGCAGTAGGGGCCTATGTGGGCGCCCTCGGGGACTCGGGCCGTTCTCGCGATTACTGCTGTCGGGTGGACGCCTGGTTGGTATTGGGGTGGTTGGTAGAAGAGTTCTAGGGCTTGGGCAAAGGCAAGGTAGGGGTTCGGTGTGCGCAGGGCGGCTAGCGAGGGGAGATTTGGGTCGCGGTCCAGCGGGGCGCCTTCTTCGATCAGGACGGCGGATGCTCGGGTGGTTTTTAGCAAAGGGATGTACCGCTTGTTAGATAGGAAGGTGATTTGGCCTGGGGCGGCTTGGTCGATGCCGGCTACGCCTTGGATTTCGATTTCGGGGGGACCTTCGAGGCGGCAGGATAGTTTTTCGGCTAGGTCGGCGAGTTTCATTCGATGTGCTCCTGTTGTTCAGGTTGCGAGTCTCGCATAGCGTTGGGAGGGAAGTACAGGCGCGCCCTTCCTGCGTGAGGGTGAACTGACGGGTGCCCTACAGTGGACGCGGCGATCCTGCCGAGCTAGGGCACAGCGGTGTTGTGCCACTACAAGGTAACCGCTTAAGTTTTGAGGCGATTACTCGGTGAAGAGGCGGGGTTGGGCGGCTGCGGACTGGGCCGGTGGTTTACGGCGGGCTATGCCTACTACGCCTAACACGGTGACCTCGGTGAGGGCTGAGCGAGGGACGAAGATGCGGTCTGTGGTTGAGTTTAGGTCTGGGGGCGTGATTTGCAGGCCGTTGTCGAGGAGAGAGAGGAGGTCGTTGGGGACTACACCTTCGAGGGTATCGCCGTCGAGGAAGCGTAGACGAACCCAGAGGCCGTCGAGTTTGGGGCGGCTTAGGAAGGCTTTGCGCTCGGGCTCGTAGTCGTCAGAGAACTCGCGGACGAAATAGATGGAGCGGACCTTGGCCAGCGGGATGGACTCATGCTCGCCGTCGGGGGTCAGCAGGTCGACGGGGTCGGAATGGCCCAGGTACGTGGGATTGAGGTAGCCGCGCAGGGATTTCCTGTCGGATAGGGCGACGATCACTTTCTTGTGCGTCGAGGCTGGGGAGCGAGTTTTCAAAGATAGAGTACGCCCAAGACTTACCTATTTGCGAAATGTGCTGATGTATGTTATGTTAAGCGGGATTTTCCTGTCAACTCCTTGTTTCCATTAGGGTTAGGGCCCCGGAGCGCCGCCCGTTGACCGAAAAAAAGCAGATCCTCAAGTCCGCCTCGATCATCTCGCTGGTCACCATTGTAAGCCGTGTTCTCGGTTACGTTCGAGATCAGCGAATCTTTATGCTTTTGGGAGCGACGTACGTCGGGGATGCTTACAACTTGGCGTTCCGAATACCCAATCTTTTTCGCCGGCTCGTCGCCGAGGGATCGATGACCGCGTCATTTATCCCTGTGTTCACGTCGTATATGCGGGAGAAGTCGGAGGAGGATGTTTGGGATTTCGCGAATAAGCTGTTTTGGACCCTAGCGTTATTGGTGGCAATCATTACGATTTTGGGAATGGTGTTTTCACCGTTCGTGGTCCACTTGTTCGCGGGAAAAAGTCCCGCGGCCGCTCAGGCCATCGAATTGAATCGCGTTGTTTTCCCGTACCTGTTCTTCGTGGCGCTGGCCTCGCTGGCAATGGGCATATTGAATTGCTTTCACATTTTTGGACTGCCTGCGGCGACACCCATCGTGTGGAATGCGGCGGCGATTCTGTTTTCGGTGGGCGTGGTATGGAAACACTTCAAGAATCCGGCGACGGCGATCGTGGTCGGGGTTCTAGTCGGCGGAGTATTGCAGTTCCTGATCCAAGTGCCGACGCTGGTGCGGAAGGGAATGACGTTTAAGTTTGGAATTTCATTTTCGCACCCCGGGATCAAGAATGTGGCGCGATTGATGATTCCACGGCTTTTCGGGATCGGGATCGGGCAGATCAATCTGCTGGTGGACACCCGGTTCGCGACGGCGGCGGTTATGCCTCCGGGAAGCCTTACGGCGTTGTACTTGGCCGATCGCGTCATGGAATTGGTACTGGGAGGGTACGCGATCGCGGTGGCTACGGCGATTCTGCCGATGATGTCGCATCAGGCGGCGGCGAACGACTTCGTGGGGTTAAAAAAAACGCTCACCTTCTCGGTGCGGATTGTGGCTTTCATCACGATCCCTGCGATGCTGGGACTGATGATTCTGAGGGAACCGATCATCCGCGTGCTGTTCCAACACGGGCAATTCGTGGCGGCATCCACGCGCATAACGGCGCGTGCGCTGCTTTATTACGCCATAGCACTGCCTGGACTGGCGACTGTGAAGCTGATTGTGCCAGCATTTTATTCGACCAAAGATACGAGAACTCCGGTGATCGTGGCGGCAATCTCAATGGTGATCAACATCCTGCTAAACTTTTTGTTTCTGAAGACTTCGTTGTTCGCGCGGGTGCAGAACGGGGGGCCGGCACTGGCGACAGCGCTGGCTTGCTATTTCGATTTCTTCGCTCTGTTTATTATTTTTCGGCTGCGGCATGGCGTTTTGGGGACCCGCGAGATTTTATCGTCGTTCTCAAGGGTTTTCTTATGTTCAGGGGTCATGGGGGCAGCTTGCTGGTTTGCGGCGCGTTACACGGCATTTACGATGTATTCGAGGGGCTATATTCAAATATTGGTTTTCGTGGGCTTGCTGAGTGGCGCCACCGCTTTATATCTGGCATTGGCTTGGGTATTCCGGTGTCGTGAAATGGAAGAGATTTACGGGATTGCGACGCGAAAAAATCGCAGCGGCGAAGCGTACGTGGAGGCTTGATGGAAATTTCGGCCACCATAGCCTCGTTCGTCACGCATGTGCGAGTAGAGAAGGGGTTGTCCGCGAATACGGTGAGCGCCTACCGCCGCGATCTGATGAAATTTGAAGCTTTTGCAAAGAAGCGAAAGCTCAGCCTGGAGGAAGTCAGCCGGGATGATCTGGTGGATTTTCTCGCCGGGTTGTACCGGGAGAAGCTGGAAAGCCGGACAGTGGCGCGGCAGTTGGTGACCCTGCGGAATTTTTTCCGGTATGCGCAGATACAGGATTTGATCAAGGCGGATCCATCCGCGAACCTGGAGTCGCCCAAGATTCGCCGGTCATTACCGGGGTACTTGCGCCTCGAGGAGGTCGAGCGTTTGCTGACGCAGCCGGACTCGAAGACCGGGTTGGGCTTGCGGGACCGCGCGATGCTGGAAGTGTTGTATTCCACCGGACTGCGCGTTTCGGAGCTGGTGAGCTTGCGGGTCGGTGATCTGGACAACAAGGCTGGATGCGTGCGATGCATCGGCAAGGGGGACAAAGAACGGATCGTGCCGGTGGGCCGCAAGGCGTTGGCGATGGTCGAAAAGTATTTGCAGGAAGCGCGCCCGGAATTGCTGCGACAAGCTAAGGCGATGAACAGTACGGCGCTGTTTGTGAACAAGCGAGGCGTCGCTCTGAGTCGAGTGGGAGTGTGGAAGATCTTGTCGGGCTATGGCCGGCGAGCGGGCTTGCGAGTGGCCCTAACGCCGCATATGTTGCGGCATAGTTTCGCGACCCATTTGTTGGAGAACGGCGCGGATTTGCGGTCGGTGCAGTTGATGCTGGGGCACGCCGACATCTCCACCACTCAGATTTATACACATGTTGTCGAGGAGCGGTTGAAGCAGATTTACAAGGCACATCACCCGCGCGCGTAGCGGGTCGAACCCCGGGAACGTAGAACGGGTGCAGCCGCAGCCGGCTGGCAAGGAAAAGACGGACATATCCGCCCTTCCTGGCCGCGAACGGCGCGGGCATCCGGAAGGTGAAGGAGCGCAATGCCAGATTATATGTTTTTGCTGGAAAGCCGGCTGTCGCCGGAGCAGCGCGCGGTGATGTTGCGCGTGCAGGAGCTGGCGGCGGCCATGGGATTCAATTTGTATCTGACGGGCGGGACAGTGCGCGACCTGATCACCGGGGCGTCGCTGCGCGATTTGGATTTCACGGTGGAAGGGAATCCTTCGAAGATAGCGCGCGAATTGGAAAAGGGCGGCGCCAAGATCCTCGTGGAAGACGAGAAGTTGCGGCACATCGAAGTCTTGTTCGCCGGAGACGTGGAGGGCAGTATATCCGCGGCGCGCGACGATCACTACGTGCGACCTGGGACGCGCCCGGAGATCCGCTGGTCGACGATCATGGAGGATTTGCGGCGAAGGGATTTTTCGCTGAACTCGATTGCGATTTCGTTGAATCCTGCGTCGCGGGGATTGCTGCTGGATCCCACGAACGGGTTGTCTGACATCGAGCGCGGAGAAGTGCGGGCCTTGACGATTCACGGCTTTACGAACCAGCCGGTGCGCTTGCTGCGGCTTCTGCGATTTGCGGCGCGCATGGGATTCAAGCCGGAAGGACGCACACAGGAATGGTTTGACCTGGCGATCGAGCGCGATTTGCATCACACCATCACGCCCGAGGATGCCGGAGGGGAGTTGCGGGCCGCGGCGCGGGAAGAGCGACCAGCAGTGGTTTTGAAAGCCTGGGAACAACACGACTTGCTGGAGGTTGTAAATCCGAACCTGGCGAAGCGGCACCCGGACTACGACGCGATCGCGCGATTGATGAAGGTTCGCGAAGATTTGTTTACGGCTGGATTTCGTCCGCGGTTGGCCGCGCCGATGTTGCTGGCGATTCTGGGAAGGCTGAAAGATCGCGAACAGAGCGGCGTGCTTTCCAGGGCCGGGTATCGTTCGGCGGAAATCGACAAGGCGCTGGGCTTCGCGGAGGAGGCCCTGGAGGCGCAAAAGGAATTGATCGGGAAGAAAATGAATGCGCCGATCGATGCTTACCGCTACCTGGAGCAGATGCCGCTGGATCAAATCGCGTATTTGCTGGCCGAATCGACGAATTCCGCGGCGTTGTCGAAGATCCGGGCGTATTTGAACAAGTGGAGGCCCGTGCGAATCGGTTTGCCGGCTGTGGCGAATGAGCTGGAGGCGTTGGGAATGGCGCGCGGAGAAAAGTTCGACGCGATTGTCGAGCAGGTGTTCGCCATCCAGCTGACGGGGCGCGGGAAGACGCCGGAAGAACGGGAAAAGATTTTGCGGAAGCTTTCCGGAATCAAGGAAGCGCCTAAGAAAAAGGAAAAAGAGAAGAAGCCGGCGAAGACCGCGGAGAAGGCTCACGGGACGGCTGATTCCGCGGCGAAACAGAGTCACGGCACAGCGGCGGGCAAGGCGGCCATCAAGGCACAGCACAAGGCGCACGGGGCCGCGGGGAAGACGAGTGCCGCGGCGGCGCATGGAAAGAGTGCAGCTTCCTCAAAGAAGAGCAGCGGCCGCAAGTAGTTGTAGCGGAGCGCCCACGGGAAAATTCTTCTGAGCCTGTGGGAAAGTCGAGATTGCGTGTCGCAATTCTCGTGAGAGAGATTTAGAATCGAGGTCCATGGGTCAACCGCAGTTCGTTCATCTTCACGTTCACACCGATTACAGTCTGCTCGACGGCGCTTGCGAAACCACGGAGCTTCTTGACGAGGCTTCGCGACAAAAAATGCCCGCGGTGGCCATCACCGACCACGGCAACCTTTTTGCCGCGGCGAATTTTTACTATGAGGCGAGCAAGCGCGACGTCAAACCCATCATCGGGTGTGAGGTTTATGTCGCGAAGGGCAGCCGGCACGATCGTGGCGGCGACAAAGCTAGCGGCGGCGGTAATGGACAGGATCGCGGCGACGCCGAACCTTCCGGGGGTCGCGGCAGCAACCATCTGGTACTGCTTTGCGAGTCGCTGGAGGGGTATCACAACCTGATCAAGCTGGTTTCCGCGGGGTTTCTGGAAGGCTTCTATTACAAACCGCGGATCGATTACGACTTGCTCTCCAAGCACAGTAAGGGGCTGATCGCGCTGTCGGCGTGTCTGCGTGGGCCCGTGACCGAGGCGGTGGTGGAAGAGAAGATGGATGTGGCACGTGAGAATGCCTACCGGCTGCGGGATGTTTTTGGCAAAAATAATTTTTTCCTGGAGATTCAGGATCAGGGGCTTGAGATTGAAAAGGGCGTGAATCGGGAACTCGTGCGTCTTTCGAAGGAGACCGGGATTCCACTGATCGCCACAAACGACTGCCACTACCTGCATCATGAAGACGCGCATGCGCAGGAGGTCTTGCTCTGCATTCAGACGGGCAAAACCATGAGCGATGCGCATCGCATGAAATTCGCAACCGATCAGTTTTATTTCAAGAGCGCGGAAGAGATGGCGAAGGTGTTTCGTGAAGTACCTGATGCGCTGAGCCGAACGGTGGACGTAGCGCATCGGTGCAATGTCAAGATTGACCGGATTCCGAATCCTTTTCCCGAATTTAAGGTGCCTGCCGGGCACACGGCGGGCAGTTATTTCGAGAAGGTGGTGCGCGAAGGTTTTGCGACCCGCGTGCCATCCCTGGAGCGGCTCGCGCAGCAGGGCGTGTTGCACAATCCGCTTTCGGAGTATGAGCGGCGGCTGACGTCTGAGATTCAGATGATCCAGCAGATGCGCTACGAAGGCTACTTCCTGATCGTGTGGGACTTCATCCACTACGCGCGAACGCAGGATGTTCCCGTGGGACCGGGACGCGGATCGGCGGCGGGTAGCTTGGTCAGCTACGCGCTGCGGATCACCGACGTTGACCCATTGCAATACAACCTGTTGTTCGAGCGCTTCCTGAATCCGGAACGCGTTTCCATGCCTGATATTGACATCGACTTTTGCATGCGGCGGCGCGGCGAGTTGATCGAGTACGTGACACAGAAGTATGGGCGGGAAAATGTGGCGCAGATCATTACGTTCGGAACGATGGCGGCGAAGGCTGCGGTCAAAGACGTAGGGCGCGCGATGGACATCCCTTACGGGGAAGTGGACCGGCTCGCGAAGCTCATTCCCACGACGCTGGGAATCGAGCTGGAGGACGCTCTTGTCCAGGCACCGCAATTGAAGGCGGCCGTCAACAGTGACGAGCGGTTGAAGGATTTGATGGCTGTGGCGCTGCGGCTTGAGGGACTTTCGCGGCACGCTTCGACGCATGCGGCCGGTGTGGTCATTTCACCTCGGCCGCTCACCGACGTGGTGCCGGTTTATAAGACCAACCGGGATGAAATCACGACGCAGTACGACATGAATGCGCTGGAGCGCATCGGCCTGTTGAAGATGGATTTCCTCGGGTTGACGACGCTGACGGTTCTGCACGACACCGTGCGCATGGTCGAGCAGAATCGCGGCGTTAAAGTCGATCTCGACAACCTGCTGTTGGACGACATTGACACTTACAAGCTATTTACGCGCGGCGATACGACGGCGATCTTCCAGTTTGAATCGCACGGGATGCGCGACATTTTGCGACGCTATCAGCCGACGCGAATCGAGGATTTGACGGCATTGAACGCTCTCTACCGGCCCGGGCCGATTCAGGGCGGCATGATCGACGATTTCATCAATCGAAAGCACGGGAAGACGAAGGTCAGCTATGAGCTTCCGCAATTAAAAGACATTCTAGAAGAGACCTACGGCGTGATCCTGTATCAGGAACAGGTTATGCAGATTGCCAACCGGCTGGCGAGTTTTTCGCTGGGAGAAGCCGATATTCTCCGCCGCGCCATGGGGAAGAAGAAAAAGGAGGAAATGGCGGCGCAGCGGGCGAAATTTATGGCGGGCTGTGCGACCAACAAGATTCCCGAGAAGAAGGCCGACCGGATTTTCAATTTGATGGAAGAGTTTGCAGGCTATGGATTTAACAAGTCGCATTCCTGCGCGTATGCGCTGCTGGCCTATCAGACGGCCTACTTGAAGACCCATTATCCCGTCGAGTTTATGGCGGCACTGCTTACGTCGGAAACGGGCAATGCCGACAAGGCCGTGAAATACATCAACGAGGCGCGGGGAATGAGCATCTCGATTCTGCCGCCGGACGTGAACGAGAGCGATTTGTACTTTACACCGGTCGGGGAAGCGATACGGTTCGGGCTAGCGGCGATCAAGAACGTTGGCGAGAACACGGCCAAGGCGATTCGCGAGTCGCGGTTGAGTCAGGGCGAGTTTCGCTCGCTGTATGCTTTTTGCGAGCGCATCGAGTCGCGCTTTCTGAACAAGCGGGTTTTCGAGAGCTTGATCAAGTCCGGCGCGATGGATTCATTGGGCGCACGGGAAAGCATGCTGGCTTCGGTTGATGACGCGGTGGCAGCGCTGCAGCGCGCGACGCGCATTCGAGAGTCAGGGCAACATGGATTGTTCGGGACCGCGGCGGCACCAGCACCAGTGGCGTTTGAGATGCGAGACGCCGCGCCCTGGAGTGAGGAAGAACGGCTGGCCAGCGAGTACGCGATGCTGGGCTTTTACGTTTCCGGGCATCCGTTGGCAAAGTATTCTTCGCGCTTGCAGGAGTTGAAGACCGTTTCGCTCGGAGAAATCGAAGGGCAGCGCAACGGCAAGGAAATCACCGTGGCGGCGTTGATTGTCGGCGTGCGGCCGATGCGCTCCAAGAAGGGCGCACGTTGGGCAATCTATACGATTCAGGACATGACCGGGATTCAGGAGCTTTTGGCGTTTCCGGAGGCCTTCGGCAAACTGGAGAACACTCTGAAACCGCGGGTGCCCTTGCTGATGAAGGTGCGGGTGCAGGTGGAGGAGTCAGGAACGCGGCTTTCACTGCAGGAAGCACGCATCCTGGAAGGGCTGGGCGAATCGCAAGCGGTTTCGAGCGTGCGCATCCGCATGAATTTGGAGAATTGCCCTGAAGACCTGGTGGATCGGCTGCAAGATATATTCGCGTCCTTTCCGGGACGTAATCCGGTAGTCTTCGATCTGCTTAGCCCCGATGGAACGGTGGCGCAAATGGAAGTGCAGCGCCGGGTGCAGCTTTCCGCGGAACTGGTGACGGCGATCCGCGAAGTCTGCGGCGGCGAGTCGATCGATCTGGTGATGTGATGGCGTCCAAAGACAAAACTAAACCGATGGTGGTGCCCGGCGACCGCCAGTTGGCAATCGATCGCCTGGAGAAAGACGTCGAAGAATTGCGCAACTTCGCCAATAGCCCACTGGCCGAAGCGGAACTGGAACGCATTCGACAACAGGTTGCGGAACTCCGTCACGAGTTTTACGCCCATCTGGGGCCGTGGCAACGAGCGCAGATCGCGCGGCATCCGCAACGGCCGTATACGCAAGATTTTATTGGGCTCCTGTTCACTGAATTTATGGAGCTGCATGGCGACCGAGGTTACGGTGACGACAAGGCCATCGTCGCGGGTTTGGCGAAATTTCACGGGCGTCCCGTGGCGGTCATTGGCCATCAGAAGGGCCGCGATACAAAACAGCGATTGTTGCGGAACTTCGGCCAGCCGAAGCCTGAGGGTTATCGCAAGGCTCTCCGCGTCATGCAGTTGGCTGCCAAGTTCAACAGGCCGGTGTTTACGTTTATCGATACGCAAGGAGCCTATCCTGGGATTGATGCCGAGGAACGGGGGCAAGCGCAGGCGATCGCTCAGAACCTGCGCGAGATGGCGCGACTGCCGGTGCCCATTATCGCCACCGTGACCGGCGAAGGTGGCTCTGGCGGCGCGCTGGCGATCGCGGTTGGGGATCGCGTGAATATCCTGGAAAACAGTTTTTACTCGGTGATTTCGCCGGAGGGTTGCGCCGCGATCATGTGGCGCGATGCCTCCAAGGCGGAGACAGCGGCGGTGGCGCTGAGGATTACCGCGAACGATTTGAAAGAGCTGGGGATTGTCGATGAGATCGTTCCGGAGCCCGAGGGTGGGGCGCACACCTCCTATGAAGGCGCGGCGCGATTGCTGGATGCCGTGCTTGACCGGCAACTGGTGGCGCTTACGAATGAGTCGACGAAGGATCTGGTCGATGCCCGGTATGAGAAATTCCGCAAGATGGGACAGTTCTTCGATCTAGGAAGCTGACGGAGTCGCAGCCGCCCGCCTGGCTCGTCCTCCCTTGCCGCTGATCGGCAGCTTCAGGATGACAATTTGCTTGCTTACTTGAAGATCGCCGCCTTGGGTGCCGACGGGATGGCGGCGCGCAGGGGCGGGACGCGCTGAAGCGGCGCCCGACATGTACCCGTAGCACATTGGCTACTCTAACCGAGAGGCGGCGTTGTGGCGTCCCTTCGCCCGGTTTATTCTGGTTTAGCCATCATCCAACGTGCACTGGCTCTGGGAAAACTGCCGTGAAGCGCCGGCCGGAGCAGGGAGAACAGCACTCATCATGTCGGAACCTTTCCGTCCGTATGAAAAGCTCGTGGAGATCACGATCCAGGGCAAGAAGTTTCAAGTGCCGGAGAGGAATTCTCTACTGCGGTGCTTCCAGTTCATCAGCCCGGAGACGATCCCGTATGGACGGTTCTGCTGGAACCAGGAATGCCAATATTGCCGGGTTTCCTGCCAATTGCCGGATGACGACGAGCCACGGGAGATGTTGAGCTGCAAGTTCATTGTTATGGCGGGGATGGAGATTACCGAGCTTAGCCAGGAATTGAAGTGGTGCTTGCGGGCGAAGCTGCCTTCGGATGCGCCGGTCAGCCCGTAAATCCACTGGTTACAGGCATTTTCCCGCTCTTTCCCTTGCAACTTTTTTCGGCCTTTCGTGTTTACAAGCAGCATACGATCGCGTGGCGGCGGTTGTGCGACGTCAATACCCTTATTTACCCCCGGCGCACAGCCGCCTCCAAAACAGTGTGAAGGTTCTCGCGGGGTTAACGCCTCGCGGCTAATTTCCGCAAGTTGCCATTTCGCGGCCTGCAGGGTCCCAGGCGGGTTTGCGCTTCGTCCTTGTTGTCGACTACGATTCCAGGCGAATGATGATGAGGCTAACAGATTTCTCACAATGTGATGGGTGCGGCCGGGAGGCCTCTTCCGAGCATATTGCCAGGAGGCTGCAGCGACTGGAATGGACGACACGTTACCGCCCTGTCCACATTGGAACCGTGTTGCTTGGAGCGTATGCGCCGCACGATGACGGTGAGTTTCTGTATTCTGAGGGTGGCGCCTTTCGGGGCGAAGCGAAGGATGTACTCGCTGCTACGGGTGTGGCGCCTGCTGGAAAACCCTGGCAAGCAGTTTTGACGGAATTTCAGCGCGGTGGGTTCTTGTTGACGTATGCGCTGGAATGCCCGATCGATCCCGGCGTCGGTGAGGCCGCGATGCAAGCGCTGCTGGAGGCCCGACGGCCGGCGCTGCTGGCTCGCATCCGGCGGTCGTTGAAACCGAAGCGGATCGTGCTGATATCGCGTTTGCTGGAGCCTCTCCTGGCGTCGATGAGAGAGGCTGATACGGGATGTCCCGTCATCCTCGATGATGATGGTAAGGCGTTCGCTCTGGACGGCGCTCGGGGGGAGGATGCGGCTGCGCGTCTCCGTCAGAATTTGGCTGCCGCTGCTCAGAGCCGCTAGATGGAGCGGGGAGCCTGTCCTGTCCGGCGGGCTGGCCGAGATCTGGTCTTGTGGCCTCTATTGCCGCATTAGAGCTATGATAGAATCGGGCGCGAAACGCGAAACTGGGCGTGCGCCGGAGCGGCACCTGTGCAAAGACGCGCGAAATTCGGGATTGGCATCAGCATAATCGTGGTGTCGATGGCGTTTTTGGCTTGGCTTGGTTACGGCGAGAGTAAGACGTACTACCACACGATTGCGGAGTTGCCGACTTTGCAGGGGGATGCGCGGGGACACCGTCTGCGGGTAGGTGGCACGGTCGAACCGGGGAGCATCCACCGGATGCCTGGGCGAGTGGATTTTGTACTGCAAGGCGAAGGACAGTCTTTGCCGGTGAGTTACGTGGGTAGCGATCCGCTGCCGGATACGTTCGTAGACAAGTCTCAGGCGTTGGTGGAAGGAAGTCTCGCGAAGAACGGAAGTTTTGTGGCAGAGCAGGTTCAGGCGAAGTGCGCATCGAAGTACGAGGCGGCGCCTACGGCTGGTCCGCCTGCAAAGTCTGCCGAAAAGGGTTCGGGATCGGCGCAGCCTGGAAGTACGATGTAATTGAAATGGCGGCGCGCCCGGCGCCGCCATCTTTTTGGGGGTTGAAGCGCACAACCAGGAATGGTTGTGCCACGGGGAAGGCTGGTCGTAAGTGGATGTATTTGGCTCATTTGCACTTCTGTTGGCCTTCATTTGTGCCGTATACGCGTTTGTAGGCGGCATTTTTGCTATTCGCACGCGGCACCCGCTGCTGGTGAAGAGCGTGCGGCAAGCAGGGATGGCGACCTGCGGACTGATTTTCATTGCCACCTTCAGCCTGGTTTATCTTTTCTTCAGCGACAGTTACTGGGTCGCTTACGTTGTTGCGCACAGTAACCGCGACCTTTCCACATTTTATAAAGTTGCTGCGCTTTGGTCCGGCCAGGAAGGTTCACTGCTTTTCTGGAGCTTCCTGCTGGCCATCTACGTGTTCTCCGCCTTATTTGCTTATCGGAATAAGAATGGGGAACTGATGCCTTATGTGGGCGTCGTTCTGGCCGGAGTGCAGATCTTTTTCTTAACACTGAACAATTTTGTGGCTAGCCCTTTTAAGGTCCTGGCTACTCCGGGAGCGAATGGCGCGCTGGATATTTTTACGCGCGCGGACGGCAACGGTCTGAACCCGCTTTTGCAATATCCGGAAATGGTGATTCATCCGCCGAATCTTTATTCCGGGTACACCGGATTTACGATTCCGTTTGCGTTTGCGTTGGGAGCCTTGCTGGCTCGTTATCCCGGCGAAAAGTGGATTCACCTTACTCGTAAATGGACGATGATTGCGTGGTGCTTTCAGACGGCCGGCGTTTTACTGGGCGCACATTGGGCTTATGCGGTACTGGGTTGGGGTGGATATTGGGGTTGGGACCCGGTCGAAAATGCGTCTTTGCTCCCGTGGCTGACGGGCACGGCGTTTCTGCATTCGGTGATGATGCAGGAAAAGCGCGGGATGATGAAGGTGTGGAACGTCTGGCTGGTGTTCTTGACGTTCATGCTGTGCATTCTTGGGACGACTCTGACACGCAGCGGGATCGTTAGTTCGGTGCATGCCTTTGCGCAGTCGAGTATCGGCAACTGGTTTGTTGGCTTCCTGACTCTGATTCTGGTGGTTTGCTTTGTGGCCTATGTGAAGAATCGCGATTACTTGAAGAGTGAGAATCATCTGGATTCGATCATCTCCCGGGAATCGAGCTTTCTGTTTAACAATCTGATTTTGCTGGTGTCTTGTATCGCGGTTCTGTCAGGCACGCTGTTCCCAGTGTTTTCCGAATGGTTGTCGGGCTCGCGGATCAGCGTCGGTGCGCCGTTCTTCAACAAGGTAAATATTCCGCTTGGATTTCTGCTTCTTTTTCTAACCGGCGTTGGGCCCCTGCTAGCATGGCGGAAGACTTCCAAGGACAGCCTGAAGCGCAATTTCGGGCGACCGCTAGTATTCAGTGTGATCGCGGGTGCGATTGCGTTCGCGTTGGGACTTCGCGAGTTTTATTCCGTGATTTGTTTGACCTTGTGCCTGTTTGTGGCTACCACGATTTTGATCGAGTTCTACCGCGGTGCGAAGGTGGTCCGGTCGCGATCGGGAGCGTCATTCGCTGCATCCGCCGTGGATTTGACGATGCGGAATACCCGGCGGTACGGCGGATACATCGTACACATGGGAATGGTATTGATTTTCGTGGGTTTGGCGGGCGCGGCGTTCAACAAAGACGTGCAGAAAGAGATGCAGATCGGCTCGACCCTGCAGATCGGGCCTTACAACCTGCTGCTGCAGAGCTTCGAGTCGAAGCCGGAGAAGAATTACACCGCGGAACGCATGGTCGTGGAAGTGATGCGCGACAACAAGCCGCTGATGCTGCTCTATCCGGAGAGGCGTTTCTTCCAGACCAACGAGCAGTCCGGGACCATGGTGGCGATTTACTCGACGCTCCGGCACGATTTGTATGTGGTGTACGCAGGACAAAGTCCCGACAACCAGACGCCGGTCATCCATGCGTACCTGAATCCGCTGGTAAAGTGGATCTGGTTCGGAGGCGTAATCGTGGTACTGGGGACTATCGTCACCTTGCTGCCAAATCGACGCAGCGTTCTAGCGCTCTCTGGAGCGCAGGAACCTGCTGCTGCTCGTCCCATGGCGCCAACCCTGGCGCCTTCTTCGATCACAATGCGGGAAGGACATGATTAGATCTCGCCGGCTGGTGTCTTTCTTTTTTTGCATGGCAGGCGTGGTTGCGTTTAGCGTGCCGGCGGCCGCTCAAGTGGATCGCGCGCGTCAAATTGGCGGCAAGTTCATGTGCATGTGCGGGTGCAACCAGGTTTTGACGCAGTGCAATCACGTCGGCTGCACGACTTCCACCGCGATGCTGAAAGAGTTGGACCAGTGGGTGGCGCGCGGAGATTCGGAAGATGTCATCACACAGGGATTCGTCCAGGAATTTGGCACAAAGGTTTATGCGGAGCCGCCCAAGTCGGGTCTGAGCCTGGTCGCATGGGTTTTGCCCAGCGTCTATCTGGTGATCGGGACGGTGCTCGTTGTTTTCATCATTTCGCGATGGCGTTCGCGAGTGCTCGGGGAACCCGCCACTGCCGGCGGTGCTTCGGGATTTTCGGCGGAAGAGTTGGAGCGGGCGCGGCGACGCGTTGCACGCGAGACAGAGGATTGATGGTTGGCATCTTGTTTCCGGCTTCTCTGCTTATGGTGATCACCTCCGCTGACGGGGCTGTGCTTGGGGCCTGCCTGGCCTTGGCCATGGCCACGGTGCTTTTCATTTTCTACATTCAGCCGGATGCGTCGGACCTTGCGCCTCACCGCACGAAATTGGATCAATTGATGGAGCAGCGAGACACGATTTACGATAATCTGCGCGACCTGCGATTTGAATTTCGCTCCGGCAAGTATTCCGAAGGCGACTACGAAGCGATGAAGACGGGCTTGGAGAATGATGCCGCGCTGGTGCTTGCGCAGATCGATCAAGTGACGGAATCGCAGGTGCGCCGACCTCGAGGGCCGCGGGCGGCGGACGCCGAGCGGGGAGCGCGATGAGAGGATACTTGCTGCGGCGTTTGACCTTTGTGTTCGGCCTCATACTCGCCCCCTGGCTGGTTGCGCAAGCGGGAACCGTCCACGGCACCGTCAAAAACGGAACTACAGGCAAGCCCGGAGCGGGCGTCGAAGTCATCCTGATCCAGTTGCAAGGCGGGATGCAACCGGTTTCCAATTCCAAGACCGACGCGCAAGGGCAATTCACGTTTGACAATCCGTCTTTGGGCACGCAACCGATGTTGGTTCGCGCGGTGTACCGCGGTGTGAACTTTCACCAGCCGGTGCCTCCTGGTAAGAGCGAAGTCGAGGTTGAGGTTTTCGAGCCTACGCCGGACGCCAAAACGGTCACGATACCCACGCACATCGTGATTCTCCAGCCGAATGGATCGAACTTGATCGTAGGCGAAGAGTATTCCGTGCGGAATGACTCCAACCCGAAAAAAGCCTATTTTCGAGCCGACGGCAATTTTGAGTTCGCGGTGCCCGATAAGGCGCAGTTGCAGCAGGCTGCGGCTTGGGGGCCGTCAGGCATGCCGGTGGTGCAAGCGACCATCGACAAGACCAAGAACCACTATGCGATCGCATATGCTTTTCGTCCGGGCGAGAGCGGGGTGCGATATTCGTACGAGTTGCCGTACGCTGGGAATGCCGCAACCTTGAAATTTCCGACGATGTATCCCGGGGCGAAACTGCTCGTGCTCGCTGCGCCCACCATGCAGATTAGCGGCGAAGGTCTAGAGCCTGGCGGCCAAGAGCAGGGAATGAACATCTACGGGCGCGAGGGTTTGCCGGCCAACAGTGTCTTCAGCGTCAGCGTTTCCGGGACGGCGCCGCCGCCAAAGGGAGACGCAGACGGGGGTTCGCAATCGCAAGAACAGCAAGGCGGGGTGGTCGCGGGGCCGGTGACGGTGCAGCAGATTCCGGGGCGGCTGGATGTGTTGAAGTGGCCGCTGATCGCGGGCTTCGTGGGACTGTTTGCGTTGGGGGCGATTTTACTGGTGCGAAAACCGGTGGTGGCTGTGGCAGGCGGCGCACCTTACGAGGCTGTGAGTCGGCAGCCGAAATCTACGAAGAGCAACGTTCCAAGTTCGGCGGTGACTGCGCCGTCTTCTCCTAGCTTGGCCGAAGTCGATGCCGCGGTCGGCGTAAGTCTCGATTCTCTGAAGGATCAGATCTTCCGGCTGGAATTGCGGCGGCAAGCCGGTACGATCTCCGAAGAAGAGTATGCGCAGGAGCGCGCGCGGACGGAAAAAGTGCTCCGCGATCTCGTGCGGGGCTGAGCGTGCCCGGATTGTCTTGCCACGAGAGTCTTCTTTGACGCCGGCCGCAGTTCGTCCGATCGCTATCCGGTTTGAAAATATCGACAAGAGATACGGCGGCTTGTATGCGTTGCGGCGCGTGTCCCTGGAGGTTGCGGCAGGGGAGTGTGTTGCGCTGGCCGGGCGCAATGGCTCGGGGAAAACCACGCTGCTGCGGATTGCCGCACGGTTGGTGAGGCCATCCTCCGGCAAGGTCAGCTTTTCTCCTGCGCAAGGCGGCGAGAACATCGCTGCGAGTAACGCGGGGTTCGTCGCTCATGCGACGATGGTGTACGACGAGCTGACCGCCGAAGAAAACTTGCTGCTGTTTGCGCGGCTTCAGGGGATTTCCCAGCCTACAAGACGTGTCGAAGAGATGTTGCGTGAGGTCGGCCTGTTCGAGCGGCGCGACTCGTTGGTGCGCACATTTTCGCGCGGGATGCGACAGCGCGTGGCAATTGCGAGAGCGTTGCTGAACGCGCCGGGAATCTTGTTGCTGGATGAACCGGCGACCGGACTCGATCCACAGGGCGCCTCGTGGTTAGCGGAGACGTTGCGACGGATGCGCGACGCGGGTTGCACGATGCTGATGAGCTTGCATGGGGAATCGGAGATCGCTGCGCTCGCCACTCGTGCGATTCGGCTGGATGCCGGGGCGATTGTTGCCGACACGCAGACGGGTGCTAGTGTTCGTTCGATACTGGCGTTTGCCGATGCCTAGAACCCATTTCACAAGCGGTCTGGATTCGAAGGTAGGAATTTCCTCAGGGGCTAAAGCCCAATTTCTCTTGGCTCTGATGTCGGCGCTAAAGCTCCGCCCCCCCCTGGCCATCTGTGAGATTGCTTCTCGATGAGCCTTCTATCAAATACTACGGTCTTGCTGGGCAAGGAGCTGCGCACGGAGTTTCGATCACGCGAGCTGCTGACCACCACGATCGTCTTCATATTGATCGTGCTGGTACTTTTCAGTTTTACGTTCGACCCTCTGTCGGAGGAAGCGCGGCGGTTCGGCTCGGGCCTTTTATGGCTGGCGTTTCTGTTTGCGGCGTCGCTGATGCTGCAGCCTTGTTTCCTGCGCGAGCAGACTAACGACACGTTGAGCGCGCTGCGGTTGTCAGTGTCTGACCCATTTTCGATATTTCTGGCGAAGCTGGCCGCGAACACTCTTTTTCTGCTGATCACCGAACTGCTGCTGCTGCCGGTGTTTGCCGTGATGTATGGGGTGCCCGTATTGCGTGTTTTGCATTGGCTGGTGATGGTGTTTTTCTTGGGCAGCTTGGGAGTTTCGATTGCGGGTACGGCTTTGTCGGCGATTTCCGCGCAAGCGCGCATGCGCGAGCTGCTTTTGCCCTTGCTGCTGCTGCCGCTGCTGACTCCGATCCTGATCGCCAGCACCGAGGTAACGGCATCGTTGCTGGAGCGGGCGCCGTTCGTGCAGTGGAAGGGGGTCGGATTTCTGGTGGCGTTCGACCTGGTATTTTTGACGGCGTTATGGCTTTTCGGAGAATATCTTCTCGAGGAGTAAGCGGCATGTGGAAACGGGCCCTGGTTGGCGCAGTCGTGTTGTTCCTGGTGGGCGCGGCGGCGTATGCGTCCTTTTACATTGCGCCGACCGAGCGCACCATGGGATTGATCCAGCGGATCTTCTACTTTCATGCGGCCAGCGCGTGGGCCGGCATGACCGCCTTTTCGATATGCTTCGTTGCCAATTTGCTTTACGTATGGCGCCGGCAGCCGAGATGGGACTCCCTCGGAGTATCTGCCGCTGAGGTTGGTCTGGCGTTCATTACCGTCGTGCTGATTACCGGGCCGATCTGGGCCAAACCGGCGTGGGGAATTTATTGGACCTGGGACGCGCGGCTGACTTCTACGTTTGTGCTTTGGCTACTCTACATTTCGTACCTTTTGCTGCGAACGCTCATTGAGGAGCCGGACCGCCGGGCGCTGCTGAGTGCGCTGTTTGGGATTTTCGCGTTTCTTGACGTGCCGATTGTGTTCGGGGCGATTCGCTGGTGGCGGACGCAACACCCGGCTCCGGTGATTATGGGAGGCCCTGGCTCGGGGCTTGAGCCCACGATGCGGGCGGTATTCTTTTTCAGCGTGCTGGCGTTGCACGCTTTGATGGTATTTCTGATCGCCGAGCGATATGGCCTGGAGAAATTGCGAATGGAGCTCGATATCCTTCGCCGCGAAGCGGAGGTCGTATGAAGAATCTGGATAGCGTCTTCGCAGCCTATGTGATTGGCTGGGCGGTATTTTTCATATTTTACCTGACCGTGGCGCGACGCACTTCACTGTTGCGCGAAGATCTGGAACGGTTGAAGCAGTCGATGAAGAAAGGCCAATAAGTGGCGGGCAAGAAACGCGTCGGGATTGTGTTGTTCCAGCTTGGGGGGCCGGACTCGCTGCAGGCCGTCGAGCCGTTTTTGCTGAACTTATTTCTCGATCCCGACATCATACCCATGGGGCCACTGGGCTTTTTGCGAAAGCCGCTGGCGAAACTGATTTCCTCCCGCCGGTCGATCCCTGTGGCTGGGAAGTATGCGGAGATAGGACGGCGGTCGCCAATCGGGTTGCTGACGGAACGGCAGCGGGTGCGTTTGGTGGAAGCGGTTTCGCCGTACATTGATCCGGTGGCGGTTACGGCCATGCGCTATTGGCATCCGATGACCGCCGAAGCGGTCGAAACGTTGCGAAAGGCTGGGCCGCTGGACGAGATCGTGCTGTTGCCGCTGTATCCGCATTTTTCGTATGCGACCACGCTGAGTAGCTTGAAGGAGTGGCAACAGGTGTATGGCAAGTCCAATGGGGGGCCGAAGGTTTGCACCATCGGACAGTTCTACAATCATCCGCGCTACGTGCAGGCGGTGGTACAACGCATTGGGTCGATACTTCGGCAGTTTCCGGATAGTTCGCGCATTCATTTGGTATTCAGCGCGCACGGCCTGCCGATGAGCCTGGTGGAAAAGGGGGATCCGTATCCCCAGCAGATTGAGGAGACGGTTCGGCTAGTTTGTGAAGCGGGCGCGAAGCAATACCCGGGTTGGCCAGGCATGCATTTGCTTTGCTATCAGAGTCGGGTCGGACCCGCGAAATGGCTGCAGCCGCCCCTGACAGGAACGATCGAGCGCCTGGGCCATGAAGGCGTAAAGGAGATGTTGGTCGTGCCGATCTCGTTTGTTACGGAGCATATCGAGACGCTGCATGAGATTAATATCGAGGCGCGCGATGAGGCGAGGAAAGTTGGCATCGAGAGGTTCCGGATGATGCCAGCTGTGGGGGACTCGCCGTTGTTCATCGGCGCACTGAAAGAGCTGGTTTTGGATGCCGTCGGGATTGAGACCGGATCTCCTGTGTTGCAAGCGGCACCGAGAGCGTGATAAACCTTCGTAAGTCCTTGCCATTTCGAGTGGCGTGAGCATGGGAATGCTCGCTGGAGTATAATTTGCCGCGCATGAGCCAGGTGTCATGACGTCCACGTACAATTCTGGTGTGCATCGTTTCGCGAAATTTGTAGTGGCCTGGACGGTTCTGCTTTTTATGGCAGGGGCGCTAGTTACCTCCAACGACGCCGCGCTTTCGGTTCCTGACTGGCCGAAATCGTTTGGAACGTGGTTTCCGTCGCTGAGAATGCTGGCGGGTGGGGCGTTTTTCGAGCACTCGCACCGCGTGATTGCAGGGTGTTTGGGAATTTTCACGCTGGCGCTGGCTATTCTGATTTGGATGAAAGACAACCGGCGCTGGTTGAGATGGTTTGGATTCATCGCGGTTGCGGGCATAGCCGTGCAGGCGGTGCTGGGTGGCGAAGTGGTTAGACAGCTTTTGCATTATTGGCTGCCGGTAATTCACGCGTGCTTCGCGCAGATTGTTTTCGGGGCGCTGCTGGCGATTGCGGTGTTTACGAGCCACTGGTGGGTCACCGAGCATCCGCAGCTTGCCGACAACGGTAGTCCTTCGATCCATACCGTTGCGGTCGTAAATGCGGAAATGATCTTTCTTCAGGTGGTGCTGGGTGCAGGATTCCGGCACCAGGAAATTCCTGTTTGGCCGCACATCGCCGGGGCGTTTTTGGTTATGGGCACGGTGATCTGGACAGCGAGTGTGCTGCGCAGGCGGTTTGGGGCGTCGCCGGAACTTTCGCGCGCGCGGATTCTACTGCACGCGATATTTGGCATTCAGTTTCTGCTGGGTCTCGGAGCTTACTGGTCGCGAATTGCCACCGTCGGAGCGGCGCAACCCATGCCGGTGATGGTGTGGTTGACGGTCGTCCATACCGTTGTAGGCGCGCTGTTGTTTGCGTTTTCGGTGTTCATTGTTTTGATTTGCTACCGGATCGTTCCGCGAGGCAGGGAAGTCGCCGCCGCGGCTCCGCGGCAGGTGGCTGTCTAGTGAGCACGGCTCGCACTACCGAGTTGGCGCTAGGGTCGCGGGCGAATGCGTACGTTGCGCTGACCAAGCCGGATGTTTCGTTTCTGGTGTTGATGACCACCGCGGCGGGTTACTACATGGGGGCGCGCGGGCCGGTCAACTGGCTGAACATGCTGCAGACCGTGTTTGCCACGATGCTGATCGCGGCGGGAACGGCGGCTTTGAATCACTACATCGAGCGGGAATCCGATCGCTCTATGAGGCGTACGGCTTCGCGCCCGCTACCTAGCGGTGTACTGCATCCTCGGGAGGCGCTCGTTTTCGGCGTTGCGTTGAGCGTTGCGGGTGCGCTCGATTTGTACGTTACGGCGGGCGCGCTGGCTGCGGGCTTGGGCGTCGCCACGTGCCTTAGTTATTTGCTTGCGTATACGCCGCTCAAGAAGCGCACCGTGTGGGCGACGTTCGTCGGAGCATTTCCCGGAGCGATTCCGCCGATGATCGGATGGGTAGCGGCAAGCGGTTCGCTCGACCGCGGGGCTTGGTTACTGTTCGGGATCCTTTTTCTGTGGCAGTTTCCCCACTTTCACGCGATTGCTTGGATGTACCGCGAAGACTATGCGCGGGCTGGAATTCTGATGCTTCCGGTCGTCGATCCGGAAGGGAAGCGCACGTTCCGTCAGATTATTCTGACCGCTTCGGCGCTGGTGGCCGTTGCTTTGTTGCCTGCGGTTGTGGGGCTGGCGGGGATTCTCTATTTCTTTGGGGCGCTGGTGGTCAGTGTTGCGCTGCTGCAAGTGTGTCTCTGGGCTTCCACGCTAAGGACCAATGTTCGGGCTAAGTGGTTGATGCACGCCACCGTGTTACATATCCCGCTGCTTCTCGGTCTGATGGTGTACGACAAGATTCCGCGCTGAGTAACCTCTTCACTCTGCATTCAGAAAGGACCTGAAACGTGTTTTCTCACGCGGCGCTCAATGCCTCTCTAAACGGCACTAGCGCTGTTCTTTTGGCGTGTGGATACGCCGCGATTCGCACAGGTAAGGTCGCGGTGCACAAGGCCTTCATGATTTCGGCGTTCGTGGTGTCGTCTGTATTTCTGGCTTCCTATCTTGCTTACCACTACCGGGTGGGCCATGTCGTTTTCCAAGGGCAGGGTTGGATTCGTCCCGTTTATTTTGTGCTGCTGGGTACGCATACTCTGCTTGCTATCGTCATTGTGCCGCTCATCTTGATCACTTTGCGGCGGGCTTGGCTGCAGAGGTTCGATAAGCACCGCATTATTGCTCGATGGACTTTGCCGCTTTGGTTTTATGTTTGCGTTACCGGCGTGATTGTCTATCTGATGGTCTATCAGATGCACGTGCCAAAGAGCTAGTGTGCGAGCGTTGCGCTTCGGGCCGTTGAACGTACTCGTTTTTCATCTGACATCGCCCCCCCAAAAGGGGAGCGGCTACATCGAGGCCGGAACTGGTGCCAGGGCCGCGATTACAGCGTCGGTAAAGTCCTTTGTGCCGGCGGTGCCGCCTACGTCGCGGGTGATTTGCTTGCCGTCGCGATAGACTTTCTCCAGAGCGGCTTCAATGCTCGAAGCGGCCGGGCGCTCGCCCAGGTGCTTCAGCATCATGATTGCGCTCATCAGTAATGCGGTGGGATTTGCGAAGCCTTTGCCTGCGATGTCTGGGGCTGTGCCGTGGACGGCCTCGAACATTGCGCAATCGTCGCCGATGTTTCCGCTGGGGACCACACCCAAGCCTCCTACCAGGCCCGCCGCCAAGTCGCTCATCACATCACCGTAAAGATTCGGCAGCAGCAGCATGTCGAACTGGCCCGGATCCAGGACCATCTGCATGCATGCGTTATCCACGATCATTTCTTTGTATTCGATCTCCGGATACTGGGGCGCGACCGCGCGGATCGACTTCAGGAAGAGGCCGTCCGAGAGCTTCATGATGTTGGCTTTGTGGATGGCGTGAATCTTCTTGCGGCCATTTTTCCTGGCGTACTCGAACGCAAATTTCGCAATTCGAGTGGAGGCGCGCTCGGTGATGATTTTCAGGCTTTCTACCACGCCGGGAACAACTTCGTGCTCGAGGCCGGAGTAAAGGTCTTCGGTGTTTTCGCGCACCAGGACGATGTCGACGTTCTCAAAGCGCGACTTAACCCCCGGCAGGTTCTTCACGGGGCGAAGATTGGCATACAGGTCGAGGGTCTTGCGTAACGCGACGTTTACGCTAGGAGCGCCACCTGCGATGGCCGTTCCCATAGGGCCTTTCAAGGCGACATGATTTCGCCGCACGGAGTCGACGGCGGCTCGGTTGACGAGCTGGCCTGCTTCGGTCGCTTTATCGGTGCGCGCTTCGAGTTCTTCCCAATCGAATTGCACTCCTGTGGCTTCCAGAATGCGCTTGGTGGCCGCGGCAACCTCGGGTCCAATGCCTTCGCCGGGAATCAAAGTGACTTTGTGTCGCGTAAAATCTCCTATTCAAACGTGCTCACTGATGCTCAAGATTGTACAAGGTTTATCGGGCGGGCCGGAAGCATCCCTTCCGGCTTTGCTCTTTTTTGCTCACCCTTGCTCATCGTTAGGCTATAGATAAGCTAATTCGCCGCACCTTGACGCTCGTGTGCCGATAGGTGTATAAGGGAGCATATGAAGCGCACCAACATTTGGCTCCAGGATGATCACCTGAAAAAGCTCAAGGTTCTCTCCGAGAAAACCGGGGCTCCGGTTTCCGCGCTCATCCGTAAAGCCATCGCGGAGTATCTGAAGAAAAAGTAAAAAGCGGAGACGCGCCCAGTGCTGAAGATGTCCCCTTGGGCGCGGGGAATCGAAGGTGAAAAAATGACTAGCTTGACGGCGAAGGTTGCTGTTGGAGTGGGGCTAGTCGTTATCCCTGTCACCCTCTACAGTGTGTGGGCAAAATTACATAATGATCGGATGGGGTTTCCTAAACCCCCTTACAGGAGTATTTCTCCGGTTACCAAAGTTACCGCGGCAGCGGTCTCCATGTTGTTTTTAATACCGCTGTGGCTCGACGGCGTAGGATGGTTGGGGATGACGCTGTATGCGATTGCGTGCATTGCGGCGCTTCCCCTTGTTCGAAGGTTCGCTTTGTGGGCGTCGAACTGAGCGGAAAGTTTGTTAAGTAAAAAGCGGGACGCGCCGGTGCTTGCTACACCGACACGCCCCTAACCACAACTCAATTCTCAAGGAGGCCTTGAGTCATGGCTTCAAAAACTGTAATTCATTCCGTTCCGCAAGCAAAACCCGTACCCAAAGAAGTTCCCAAAAGCACCGCCCTGGACTGGATCCGCAACGGATTCCGGTTCCCGGGGAAGGTGCGGCCATGAGCCCGAGAGTCCGCCTGAAAAACCGCAAAGCGTCGAAGGCGATGTACAAGCCTCTCCCGCTGAACTTCCTCCTGGGCTGCTCGGAGAACGCGCTAGCCAATTTTGAACTGGCTAGGCTCGACGAAATGGCACAGCTGCGAAAGGAACTCCAGCTCGTTCTGGACCGACTGCTCGATCAGATGTCACAAGCCGCCATCGCCGGTTACCGTGAGGTGGGGTGGATTCTATTACGTCCTAATGAGCCTAGTCGCTCGGCCCTAAGCGCCCGTATCCCTCGCACAGCATTTCTGAGCGCACTATCTTCCTCGCTGTCTGTCTCAATATCAGAGAGCCGCCTCTGTTCAACGGCGGACAGCGCCTCGTAGATTCTTAGCGGCATTCCGGCGCTCTCGGTTTTCAAAATTGCAGCCCTATACGCGGCTTGCCAGGCATATTTTTCGTCCATGCTGTCCTCCGACCGACCCCGATTGAGCGTAGTGTCCATGCACTTCCCTTACGATCCGAGCGTCCAGAAGAAAAGAATTGCCGCCACAACTAAGAGGATCACTCCCAAGAGCGTTAACCATTGAAAAGTGCCACTTTTTAGAGCGTCGGCTAGAACGTTTGACGGGCCACCTTCGTTGGGCGACTGCATTGAGATTTTCCTCACAGATCAACTGAGCAATTCGGTAGCCCTGTTAATGCTTAAGAGGCTACGGGCGACATTAATCTTGAGGTTTGTAGGCCAAGCCGGACACTGACAGTTTTGACAGTGCAATGTTCCGCCACGGTTCCCCTGGCGCACTCTGGGACGCAAAGCATTGACCGAACTACTGTCGGCTGGAAAGACTCAGCGAATCGGAGGAGGCTTTAAGGGAAATCCCTTTCGATATTTTCGCCAAAGGTGCGGTAGTCACTCGGTCGCCAATTTTACCTGCAGAACAGGCTCGAGCGAGCCGATGACGGGCATCTGTTTCAACCAAGAAAGCAAAAGCGACCGCACGGGCGGGAGAATCAGCAAAAGCAGAGAGTGGGACAGTTGAGAGAACACGAGCAGGCAAAAATAAAGGGACCCGAACACGGGGGTGCCGGGTCCCTACGCCATTGTCAGAGAGGTGAAACTTGCAGGTGATTGTGACGTGAAAGCCAAATGCCGCGTAACTGGCAATTCTTACAGATGGTGGCGCGAGCCGCGCTTGGCTTGGCGATGCTTGCGGGCTGTGAAATCAAACACAAATAAGGGAGCGGGGATTCCGGTGGCGTTCTCACTCACCACAGGGTGCGAACTCCCCGCAGGAGAGTCCTGCGAGACTAAAACTAAGTCACTCCGCAAGAGGCCACAACTGTAAGAACTGACAGGGCCCGCGTCTAGGGAGATGCTATTGAAACTGAAAAAGAGCGGCGCGAACAGGCAGCGCGGGTATGATCGTCGGGCTATGGCTGCTCTGGCATCGCCACCACTAGGGATTAGCCTCGGACTCCGCTTTGATGGCTGTGTTTGATTCTGTTTGATTTACAGAGGCATCTGGCGCTCGCCGTAGTCTTCGAAATAGGTTTATGCGCACTGACCTTGTGGGTGCTCTTCCATGTCCACCACCACCACTAGGGCGCGAAGCAAAAACTTGACAGCAGGTGTATAACAGCACTGTGGAAGCCCCGCGCGGTTTGCCGGTGTTCGCAGCGAGGATTCCAATGAATCTGCACTTCCCAGCCAGCCATCTGGCCAGCAAAGCAATACTTTCCATAGACAGCCGCACCATCGGCGAAGCCATCGACGAACTGAAACAACCGCTGCTGATCTTCAGCATGCTCGTCTTTGTCTTCCTGGATTTGTTCGTCAACTGGTGGATGGGGGGAACGCCGTAAGCGCCCCGGCGGTGCTCTCTGACTCCATCTCTACCGCTTTGATGGCTGGCTTTGATTCTGTTTGATTTTGCGGCGCATCTGGCAAGGTGCGCTCGCCCGTCTGACGGGTCTTGTCTCGGGCGAGGACTTAGCGACTTACGGCTCTCTGAACAAAATCGGTATATCTGAACGGATAGATTCTTTGAGCGTTCGATAACCTGATTTGCCATTGCTTCCGCTTTTAGCCGCGACAAAATCCTTGCTAGATTGGTCACACAGGCTTAGAGTGCGCGCAAGGAGGGCCCCATCATGGACGAACCTAAGAAACCCGAAGTAGAATCGCCGTCACCAGAAAAGCTGACTGAGTCCGACTTGAGCCAAGTTGTGGGCGGCAGCCAAGTCGTAGGCGAGACCTTCTATAAAGTAGACGCGACGGGCAATCAAATCAAAACGGGCACTTTGACTCCAGCCGAAAAGCCAATAATCGGCGGGGAGTAGAGGCCCAAGCGGCCTTCTAGCCAGCCGTCGTTCAAGCCGCGGCCAACGCCGGGATGAACGGGCCACAGACGCCGCTCCGACGAACTGCAAATCAGAAGTGCTCACCAGAGAGCGCCAACTCAGAAAGCTTGGCGCTCTCTGTGTTTTTGGCCTCTCTTAGCCCTCCAATGCCAGTACATTTCGCCGTGAACCCCCGTCTATGGATGGCCTGGGATGCAGGGGACAGGCCGCTTCGATGGCTTGCTTTGATTCTATTTGATTGTGCGGGCCATCTGGCGCGGGTGCTGCCAGCTTCCGAGCAATGGCTTCGAGCGCCTGTATTTCCTCCGGCGAGAGCCTGATCAGATCGACGTGGCGGATACCCAGGCGCTTTAGACGATTCGGCTTGCGTCCCGCTCCTGGCCTTCGTCCGCCACGTCCCACGCTTTACCTCGATTCTAAGCTACAGTTAAGCTAAGGCGCTTGTAAGTCTAGCAACATCAAAGTGTTGCAGCCGCGCGCAAGATATAGAGTCACGTGCGTCCTGATACCCTGCGAGTGGCGCAAGACGCCGCACCTCGCAGAGTATTGATTCTGCGAGCCGTAGGCAGAAAATCAGGAATGCCCACATCTGGACACCCTCCTATGCCGATCTGGCTGTCGCGGAGAGGTGGACGCAAGACCCGAACCCAGGTATTCGGTCATGGGCTGGGAGTTGGTCCGAGGAATCAAAGCCCGATTGAAACAAACAAAGATGTTAGAGGAAGAAGAAGAGCTATAGACTCAAGAATATAAAGCACGCCTGCGTTCGGCAATCTATGCCAGCAAATCTCTGACGGAAGAGCGAAACCGCAATGCGTGCGAGAATGCCAGACGCTAGAGAGCTATGACCCATGCCGCGAACATGTTTGGCCTGTTCCAGTCCTAAGCGGGAAGCAATCGACAAGGCGCTCGTTGATGGAGAGCCGTTTCGAAACATAGCGGAACGTGTTTCGATATCTCCCGCCGCGCTATTCCGCCACAAGAACCACGTCGCCAGTGCGATTGGCAAGGCCCAGGCCCAGCACGAAGAGCGCCTCGGTGAAACCTTGCTTGATGAAATGCGGCGGGTGCAGCGGAAGGCGTGGGAACTTCTTGCCCGGACGGAATCTGAGGGCGACCACAGAGGCTCGATTGTCGCGCTGCGCGAGGCGCGTGAGTGCCTGGAATCGCTCGGCGAGATGCTGGCGAAGGCGGACACGGCCAGCGGCGGGTCGGCTCAACACGAGGACTTTGACTTTAGTGTGCTCAGTGATGATGAACTCTCGGCGCTTGAGGCCCTTGTCTCAAAGGCCCAGGGCCGCCCGGCCCATAAACCTGAACTTCTAGTGCCTGAAACCCTGGCGCGAATCGCCACGGGGCGACAGTGACGGCCCTTTTCGGACTGAACCAACACATTATTGCATCCGGACATAGCCCGGATTGTGAAAAGTGCTAAGATGCCTTTCCGTAACGAGGGAGGATGGATTTGTCTTTGGCTGTAACGCCGTTGGACGACTGCCAAGATTTTCGTCGATTGTCACATGTTCCAGCCCGGCCAATGGGCCATTGTCTGAACGAATCCATTCCATCACGAGTAGCTTCATTCCGCACTGCATCACAACCCGTTTCTCCTCAGATTCGGGGTGATCGTAAGTTTCGGTCCACATGAAGCAAGAAACAGCAGGCTGCGGGTTTCCAAAAAGAAGGCCGAAACTGCCTTCCTCAGCCACAAATTGCCCGACAACCGCCTGAAATGCGCGACTGAATGCTGTAGCAGACAATTCAGGGCCTGCCTCAAAAAGCCGCTTAGAGATGAATACAAGCTTCCCGGATTCAAATACAAGACTTCCTATGGGTGTGAACGGATTGGCATCTGAGTACGGCGGTTTATTGCTTACGTTCCAAAAATCTTCACTCCCGCTTGGCTCCACTCGGTACGTCGATGCGAGCGTAGCTATCACCTGATCCTTTGGCATCCCGAGCGCCACGGACTTCGCACCTAATGAAATCTGTGAAGTTCGAGACTGTGACCATGCGGGCGCTGCGATCACAGATAAAACGAGCAGCGGTAGAAATCGGATTCTCATCTTGCCTCCCTTCTCGAACCTGGCGAAACGTGCGCATAGTGGCTCTAGCGAATCGCAACGCTAAAGCGTCCTTTTCTAGTTCGAGGGTCGTGGCAGGACTTTTTCCTGAAATTGAAGACGTAGCCACGACCATCCGCGACTCTTTGTATACCTATCAAATTCGAACTGCTTCACATCTCGTTCCGTTTTGAGCGTCTCTGCGGATACATCGGGGGTGGGTTGCAGCAAACAAAGAACCGTCCTCCCGTCATTGAGTTGTGAAAAACTGGTACCCACACGGTCCTCACTCGTCCAGTTCTGACTATAGTAGGCTTGCAACTCAAGCGTTGCCCATTCGAGCGCGGTGGGTGTGTATTTGGCGTCCCCAGGCCGTTCAATCGCGGACGTTTTGGTTTCCCCTGTCGCTTGCGCTCGGGCAGGATGCAACAGCACTGAACTGCCTCCAAGCAGTCCGACAAGCAGCACCAGCGCCCAAGCTGCCACATTCGATAGCTGCATTATTCCCTCCTCAGAAAAGAGACTCAATTGCCGAAAAGAAACTATAATCCAGAACGTGAGTACCAGCCCTATCACGCTAACTCCTCAAATTCATCGTTTCTTCAATCAACTCGCCACGGCGCAGGCAGCGACTGCGGCTTACATTATTGGCAATGTCGCCCAAGCGGGTGGTGATGTTACTTTCCCACGCGGCACCTTTATTTCTCAGGTCTGTTTCACCAGGCCGCAAGAGGAGGTCCAATTCGAGCCCGCCGAAGTTCTCGACCCGATTTCTCAAGATCACGTCTGGCCTTCAGAGATTCACTTGACCTTTAGGCCCGGATACGGTCGCCCTCCTGCCTATCCAAACCCAGACGCGGTGCAGCTGCTCATGGCAAGTCTCTATGAGCACGCGTTCGTAACTTACTTCGAAAAAAACCTGGCAGCTATGTTTGCGAAGCACCGAGGCAAACGAAACTGGCCGGGGATCCTAAACTTCGGACGGATTGTACGGAACGCCTTCGCCCACGGTGGCACTGTAAACATCACAGACAGTATCCCAGGTGCTTGGGGCGGGATCAGCTATTCGGAAGCCACAAATGGAAGACGCGTCCTCTACAATGACTTGTCTGTCGGCGATCTCACTCTGCTCATGTTAGAGATGGATGCGCAGTTCTAGGGTGTCTGGGCGGTTTGATACGGAGGAGAAAAAGCCCGGACCCGGAATCCGGGGCCAAAGGCAAACTATGAAGAAGCAACCAAAACATAAGCGTAAGCGGCCAACGCACGCAAGCGAAGAGACTGCTTCCAAGCTTCTACGCATAGATGCAGATGGGTCAATCTACGAACCGGGTAAGCCACAGCGCGTAACTCCAAGACTTTGGAATTGGGACCAAAGAAAACTCCCTAACGGCCAAGTCGTGGCGGCCATTGTGCCGCCATCTTCTCCTGACTCGATTACCACTGTTTTGCATGAGGCAACGCTGCTCGATCCCGAGCTGCATTTGGCGCAAGCTGTTGTGCGCACGAATCCTCATATCAGTATTGCTGATCTGCGTAAGACCTTTCCCGAACTTGACAAACGATTCTCTGACAAACATTTCGCAGCGCTAAAAGAGTCTGAAGGTCGGATAAGAAGTACCCGGAAATTTATAGCAAGGGTTTTTTCTGACGCTTCTGGCTACTTCGATGAGAACACCGTATACCGATATCTGAAATTCAAGCACTCCCGGCAGATCAAGAAGCCCCACCCTGGCCGTCCCCGGAAATAATTAGTCCCCTGCTGTCCCCCTGTGTCCCCTTTAGATTGGTGGGTGTTGCGACACCTTCGTAGATCGTCGCAGTCCAAAGGGGCACAGATGAGGGAATTGACCACGACTCAGGCTGTCCGGGCTTACGACACTCATCCAAACGTCATCAATCGATTGATTCTTATGGGGCGACTTGACGCGCGAAAGAATTCCGATGGCCGCTGGCTTATCTCGAAAGAATCTCTCGAACGTTGGAACCGTCAACGCGTACGCAGAACGCCGAAGCTGGTACGGGCAGCGGTGTGATTCAACCAGAGGAAAAGGCTAGAGCCTTCGGGCGAACACAGGTTTCCGGTCTCTTAGCGTGGCAGCTACACGATGAAGCGAGAGCATGAGGTACGGTTCCCCGATGGATTCTGGCGTCGAGGGATACACCTATCAATGGACGCCAAGGGACTATACGCAGTGATTGCCACGTTTGCCGACTATCGGACTGGGGAAACCTTTGTGAGCAATGCCAGATTGCAGCTTGAGACAGGCCACGGAATCAGCAAAATAAAAGCCTTGCTGGTGGAACTAGAAAAAGCTGATTTCATCGAACGTCGCAGGGAATTTAGGGGCAACCTGAAAGCCAAACGCCATATCCGCTGCCTAAAGTACATTGTCCCGACAGTGCAAATTTCATCCCATCGGGTCGATTGTATGGATTCTGTGCGTATCGAAAAAGATGCCACTATCCTTACCCCAGTAAAGTCATCCGTCACCCCAAAAGAACAAGAAGAATCGTCTTTTCCCCACCGCGCGCCAAAACCGGAAAGGATCATGTGACCGATGACTTTGACTGAAACCCTCCAACTGAAAGAACGCTTCCTCAAGTTCGAGGACCTGCGTGCCTTGGACTACTGCGAAAAACGCTGGCTAGAGGAAAACCGGCCGCTCAAGAGATGGGAGATGTTCAATTTCATCGAGAAGATGCTCCAAGAGTTAAAAGCAAACGGCATCGGATACCCCAAAGTCCTCCTGCTCAGAAAAAAAGAGATTCAACGGCAGCAATTCACGATTCAACAACCTGGTGAGACTCCGGCAGGGGGTTGCTCCTGCATAGGCGGATACCTGGCTAGCGGGACGATCTGCCTATGTGCGAAGGGTGAGCCGCACCGTGAACAGTTCCGAAAGTGGGGAATGAAAATATGAACGCAGCGGAAATGACTCCCCTGGTGGGCATCGCAGAAGTAGCAAGGCTCTTAAGCGTGTCTAAGATCACGATACGCCGACTGGTGAGCGGCGGGGAGCTCCGCTGTGTCCGTTTGAGCGCCGGGGGACCGCTGCGCTTTGATGTTGCCGACGTTCAAAAGTTTATCGCCTCGCATAAGCAATAGTTGACAATCCTTATTTATCGTATACAATAAATCTAATGAGAGGCAGACCAAAGAAGCCAGCAGGGGAGCGAAAAGAAGTAGTCCTCTGCCATCGCTTCACAAAAGCGGAGCACCGTAAGTTATTGACCGCCGCAAAAAAGTCTGGCTTGTCTCTTTCCGTCTACGCCAAGAGAAAGCTCGTAGGAAAATAAAATGGAAACCGCGAAAAAACCACGAGGGAAAAGAGGGCAGGGAAGTATCTACAAACCGAAAAACTCCAGGTTTTACTGGATAAAATTGAGCGTCAACGGGACCGTTTACCAAGAGTCAGCCGAGACAGAATCGAGAAACCAAGCCAAAGACGTGCTCAAGCCTCGAATCCTCAAATACTCAACGGGCGTGCGTGCAGACTCGCGGCAGACAACGGTTAAGGACGTTTCCGAAGGAATGCTCAAGACTTGGCGCGTGCTGGAGAAAAAGCCTGCGAGCATCGCGTGGGCTGACAGGTGTTGGCGTCACCTTTTGGAGTTTTTCGGAACCATGAAAGCGGACGCAGTTTCCTCTGCCGCGATCCGGGGATATGCGGAGTTTCGGCGAAAGGAAAAGGCGTCGAACGCGACGATTAACCGGGAACTGGCCGTGATGTCATCCGGCTATACCATCGCCTACGAGGAAACCCCGCGGCGCGTCGCACAGAAGCTCTCTTTCTCGCGCTTGGCGGAGCCGAGAGCGAGGCAAGGGTTTATCGAGCAGGCGCAATACCTCAAGCTCTCCGCGGGCTGCAAAGAATTGTTCATGCGTACCATGCTGGCGCTCGCCTACACTTTCGGATTCAGAAAAGGGGAATTGCTCTCACTCAAGGTTTCGGACGTGGATTTGATGGCCGGAACGGTGAGACTCCGCACGTCGAAAAACGGAGAGCCTCGGCAAGTCAATCTCACGGCCGAGACCCGCAACCTGCTCGCCGCGTGCATCGCTGGCAAGTCCGGGGAGGAGCCCGTATTCACGCGCGGGAGCGAACCTGTCCGCTACTTTGGGCAGTCCTGGGACACCATCGCTGCGGCTGCGGGCTGCCCTGGACTTTTGTTTCATGACTTGCGCCGGAGCGCGGTGCGCAATCTAATACGCGCCGGTGTGCCGGAAACTGTGTGCATGAAAATCAGTGGTCACAAGACGCGCGCGATTTTTGACCGCTACAACATCACGTCTGCGCGCGATCTGGCGGACGCAGCGCAAAAACTCGAGATAAGCTATAGACAAGCTAAAATCGAGGAACCGCAAGAAGATGAAAGTGTCACGATTCAGTAGGTTAGGTGATGCGGCGCATGTGACTTTGTGTCTCATGGCTGCATCGTATTGTATGCGAAGGCTTCTGGGTTGTCGAAAGCCGCGCGGCGCGAAAGTTGTTAGGAAGGAACGCCGGGACGCAGAGTTGAGCATGCAGTCGTCGATGGGTTTTGCTATACTAGTTTTGGAAAAGGACCCTGCTAAAGGCGGGGGCGAGAGGGAACTATGATCAATTTGACGCCCGTTGCGAGCACCAAGGTCAAGGAAATCATGCAGATGCAGAGCCCCGTGCCGGTCGCTTTGCGCGTGGCCGTGGTCGGCGGCGGCTGTTCTGGTTTCCAATATCACATGGCATTTGAGAATCAGACAAACGATACAGACGAGGTGCTGGATTTTAACGGGCTGAAGGTGGCCGTGGATCAGATGAGCTCCATGTATCTGGAAGGCGTAGAGATCGACTACATCGAGACCGTGGAAGGCGCGGGATTCAAGTTCAACAATCCCAACGTGAAGAGCACCTGCGGCTGCGGCAGCTCGTTCAGCGTTTAAGCCCAGGTTTAGCGGTCACGACTTGATGTCCGCGGTATCGAAAGTTCTCGGGCTCCTGAGCCTTGGCTCGGGAGCCTTTTTCATGTCTCCTAGTAATTCATCCTGCGGGCCATCGGATTGGGACGCGCGGCACCGTGCGGCATCGCAAAGTGTCCCTGCCGAACCGGCTAGCTTTGTACGCGAGTTGCTTCCCCTGCTGCCAACTGGACCGGCGCTCGATCTCGCATGTGGCTCCGGGAGACACACGCTTTTGCTGGCTGCGCGACAGCAAGCGGTGACCGCGGTAGACAGTTCGTCCGCTGGTCTGGATATTTTGGAGCAGCGTGCGCATGATGCTGGTCTGGCCGTAAATCGCCTACAAAACTCTGACACGATCATGGCCACCAGCTATGGGATCGATCTCATTCGCGCCGATCTCGAGCGAACCACCTTGCCGGCCGCTTCCTTCGCACTTATTTTGTGCGTGCAGTATCTACAGCGTTCTCTATTTGGCGAGATTGCGGGTGCGGTGGCGCCCGGCGGCATGTTGCTGTTTGAGACCTACACGCGAGCGCAATTGGAATTTCCAGGAGGGCCCAAGAATCCGGACCATCTTTTGGAGCTCGGGGAATTGCGGACGGCGTTCCCTTCGCTGAGACTGCTGTTCTATCGTGAACTGCGGGCTGGAGCGGGAATCGCCAGTTTGATCGCGCAGAAGCCGCGGACGCTTTAAATCCGGAAACTCTGGAGTTGAAGAGAGATTTCTCCACTCTGCGACGGCAAAACCGCCGTCCCTTCGGTCGAAATGACACGGGGAGTATTTGGATGCGCCAAATGCGCACATACATTGGCGCCGGCGTTTGCAATCTCCGGAGTGCAACCGTATTCTAAAGTGCCGGCATGAAAATAGCCCTCGCGCAATTCAATCCCACGGTAGGCGATTTCTGTGGAAATGCTGCCCGAATTCTGGCGCTTGCCGAGCAAGCGCAGCAGCGCGGGGCGAATCTCGCGGTTTTCACCGAGCTGTGCCTGTGCGGCTATCCGCCCCAGGATCTGCTGGAACGGCCCGCCTTTATTGATCAAAACCTTAAGGAACTGAAGGCTTTAGCGAAGAAGCTTCCTTTGCCTGCAATCGTCGGTTATGCCGGGCGCGTGAAGAGCAGAAGGACGAAGGCGATCGCGAACAAGGCCGCACTGTTGTGCGGAGGGCGCATAGTTTTCGAGCAGAGCAAGATGCTTTTGCCGACGTACGATGTGTTCGACGAGTCGCGTTATTTTCAGCCGGCTGAGAAGCAATCGACGTACGATTTTGGCAAGGAGCTGCTGGGCATCACGATTTGCGAAGATGCCTGGAACGACAAGAACTTCTGGCCCGAGTGCCGCTACGACCGCGACCCAGTAACCGAGCTAGTCGTGCAGGGAACTACCCTGTTGCTGAATATCTCCGCCTCTCCCTACACCATCGACAAAAGATCTTTGCGATTTGACATGCTGCGGTCCATTGCCAAGAGCCATCACCGCCCGGTGATCTATGTGAACCAGATTGGCGGGAACGACAGCTTGATCTTCGACGGCGCGAGCATGGCCCTGACCGCGGACGGCAAAGTGGCGGCGCAGGCTCTCGCGTTCGAGGAAGATCTCGTGCTATTCGATACCGAAACCGGGCAGGGTGAAATTCACGCGCAGCCTCGCGAAGAAATCGAGTACGCCTATCGAGCCCTCGTACTTGGAACCCGCGACTATGTTTCCAAATGCGGTTTCAGGAAAGTGCTCGTGGGATTGAGCGGCGGTGTAGACTCCGCCGTCGTAGCCGCGGTTGCAGTGAACGCGTTAGGGGCCGAAAACGTCCAGGGCGTCTCTATGCCTGGACCCTATTCTTCGGAGGGGAGCAAGAACGACGCCAGGGAGTTGGCATCCAGGCTGGGCGTCGAGCTCATCACCTTGCCCATCGGGGACGTCTTTGACGCCTATCGAAAGGCGTTGGCGCCGATATTCGGCGGGACGTCCGAAGGCGTTGCGGAAGAAAACATTCAGGCGCGCATACGCGGCAACTATTTGATGGCGCTCTCCAACAAGTTCGGTTCGATGCTGCTCAGCACGGGTAATAAGTCGGAGCTGGCTGTGGGGTATTGCACGCTCTACGGCGATATGGCCGGCGGGCTTGCGGTTATTTCGGATGTGCCGAAGCTGATGGTTTACGAGCTCGCGAAATTCATTAACCGCGAGAGGGAACTCATTCCCCTGGCGACCATCGACAAGCCGCCTTCGGCGGAGTTGCGGCCCGATCAGAAGGACGAGGACAGCTTGCCGCCCTACGATGTCCTGGATCGAATCCTGAAGCTGTATATTGAGGATTTGAAGAGCCCCCAGGAGATTGCCGATCGTTACGGCTTTGACCTCCAACTGGTGAAAGATATCGCGCTGCACGTAGACCGCAACGAGTACAAACGTAAGCAGTCCGCGCCGGGACTGAAGATCACGTCGCGGGCCTTTGGGTTCGGGCGGCCGTTTCCCATCGCGCAGAAGTTCATTCCATGAGAGGGAGAGGTCTTCAGTGAAAATATCACTGACGGTGACGGCACTTCTTGCGTTGGGTCTGCTGGCTCCGGTGACCCACGCGCAAACCGCGCCTGATAACCCGCCGGTCGCCGGCAAGCCGGCGCCTTCCGCACCGAGTGCAGTGACACCTCTGCAAAAGAATATCGAAGCTTATCTGCGTAATCTGTACGCCTTCGGCCCGGATGTACAACTTACGGTGTCGCCGCCGAAAGAAACCCCAGTCCCGGGATTGCTGGAGACCTCGGTGTCCGTGAAGACCGGAGAAGGCGCGGAGGATGCGAAGTTCTATGTCAGTAAGGACGGCAAATACCTGATTCGCGGTGAGGTTTCCGATCTGGCCAAGGATCCTTTGGCCCAAAACCGGGCATTGATCGATATGAAGGATGCGCCATCTTTAGGCGACCCGAAAGCGACCGTGACCTTGGTGGAGTATTCCGACTTTGAGTGCCCGGTGTGCCGCAGCCTGCATGAAGTTATGCGTGGCATGTTGCGGAACTATCCGCAGATACGGGTGGTCTTCAAGGATTATCCGATTGAGGTGCTGCACCCGTGGGCTAGAACGGCGGCCTTGGCGGGACGCTGCGCTTATCAGCAGAACCCCGCGGCTTTCTGGAAGATTTACGATTCGATCTACGACAATCAGGAAATCATTTCCGCCGAGAATGCCTGGATGAAGATGACCGAATTCGCCGGGCAGGCTGGGCTTAACCCAGACGCGTTTCGGGCTTGCATGGCCAGCCCAGAGGCTGGGGCCGCGATCGATGCGAGCCGAGCAAACGGCCAGAAACTCGACGTGAACAGCACGCCGACGATTTTCGTCAATGGACGAAGACTTGTCGGAGCGGATCCGCATCTGCTTGAGCAGTACATTCAGTATGAGATTGCGCGGCAGAAGCCGGCGAAAGATCCAGAACAAAAGCAGTAGGGGAAGGAGACCGCAGTTTAAGTAACCCCGGCGGTGGTCTCAGGGAGACATTTCACGTCCAATTCGTAGTTAACATAATATAACTTATAAGACGCAGTGTCAAGCGAAATGTTTGTGTTTATCAGCCTTCTTGGGTTGTCGCGATGCTCGGGGCTTCCTCTCTTTGGATGCTGTTCTAATGAGGTTCTTCTTGCTCTACTGGCGCGGGGGGTGCGCCAGTAGAGCGCGCCGACTTGCTATCCGCTCGAGTAGTGCGCGATCGTGCTGGGTTTGGTAGCGCCAGCTTGCCCTGAGTCGCGAAGGGCATCCTGATGGCGATTTTCGTTCGCGCTGGTGCCATGCAAAACCGCCGCCAGGGATGGCGGCGCATAGCTGGCGGCGGATGACGCGATTGGCGTCAGGACCTGCGGCGTGTAGTTGCCGTCCGCCGGCGCAATCGCGCCCGGAACACCGGTCCAAGTTTCAGATGTGGAATATCGATCCATGCGACCTCATCGCGTGAGTCAAACTGTTTGTGGTTCTCAGCTGCGTCCAGTGCGTAGGTCACGGGCGGCTCTTTCAGCCGCCCTTTTGCGTTGGTCACA
>Ga0210383_10000172_pt1 | contig 65546 bp, 64 predicted proteins | sample IncBWC14OmetaG_FD_160072 | JGI IMG/M metagenome (GOLD analysis project Ga0210383, IMG submission 160072) | Forest soil microbial communities from Barre Woods Harvard Forest LTER site, Petersham, Massachusetts, United States - Inc-BW-C-14-O ...
ATTCTCGTGCCGAAGCCGAGTTATCCCCTGTTCGATTTTCTCGGTGACTTGCAGGATGTGAGGCTGCCGGCGTACTCGTTGGAGTATGCGGACGGCTGGTTTATCGACTTCCCGTCTTTGATCCGTAAGATCACGCCGCAAACGCGAGCCATTCTGCTGGTTCATCCCAACAATCCCACCGGCTCCTACCTCCGCGAAGAAGAACTTCAGCGACTCAACTCGATCTGTATCGAACACAACCTCGCACTCATAGTGGACGAAGTGTTCCTGGATTTTCCCTTCGCTGGAAAGCCTGCCCGGAGTTTCGCAGGGAATAGCGCTGCGCTTACGTTCACGCTGAGCGGCTTGTCTAAAATATCCGGCTTGCCGCAAATGAAACTCGCATGGCTGGCCGTCAGCGGACCGGAAGCTCTGCGCGCTCCTGCGATGGAACGCCTCGCAGTCATTGCCGATACATATTTGTCGCTGAGCGCACCCGCGCAATACGCATTGCCCGTTCTACTCGAGCAACGCCGTTCGATTCAGCCGCAAATCGTGCAACGCGCGCGCGAAAATCGCGCCACACTCGAAAAGCTTCTGGCCCAGCAGACTGTTTGCAAGCTGCTGCACGGAAACGCAGGCTGGAGCGCGGTCTTTCGCACAGCGCCTGGTACTTCAGACGAAGAACTCGCGGTTAAACTCCTCCGCGAGCATCACGTGCTCGTGCATCCCGGCCATTTTTACGATTTTGCTTCCGACGGATTCTTGATCGTAAGCCTGCTTACACCCGAAGCGAAATTTCGCGAAGGTATACAGAGGCTTTTGGCTATGTTTTGAGAAGGGAAAAATGGTTCAGCCGGAAGTAGCACCCAACCCCTCCACCCGCGCAGTTGGTAAGAGCCAAGAGCCATTCCGGCCGAGTCAAAATTCTAGATAACCCGGGAATTTCAGTTGTCACGAAGAAGTCATGTGGTCGCAAATTAAATGTCCTGAGGCCCAACCCAGCATTGACGGCAAGGCCCGCGAAAACGTCGCGTTCACTACCGACTAACGGGCGCATTCGCGCGCCAATACGATTCTTTGGCCTAGCGATTGGTAGCGATACCGGGATTCGAACCCGGGTTTCCGCCGTGAGAGGGCGGCGTCCTAGACCCCTAGACGATATCGCCAAAGGAAGGGAGCGGCGCGAAGCCGCTTGCACACTTCTTAAATTGTCCCATGCCTAAATTGCCCCCGCAAGTCAGGCGCGCTATTCCTCGTTGAGGCTTCGCACCGAAATCCCAAAACAAATCACAGTAAACGCCGTATAGGCCGCGGCTTCCCACAGAAGCGTACGGGGATTGCCAAATCCGATTGTGCCATACCGCATCACGTCCACCTGCCAGGTGATTGGATTGGCCATCCCAACGATCCGGAAAAATTTCGGCAAAGGATCGAGCGGGTAGAACATCGAGCTCGCCAACAGAAACACAAAATACAACGCGGACGTCACGCTATTGAAGACGTCATTTCTGCGAATGCGCAACGCAAAGATGGTATAGAAGAAGAACCAGCCGGAAGTGCCCACCACAATCGTCGCAAACAAAATGGGAAAAAGATCGAATCGCAGCCGAATGTGCAGCAGCCATGCTCCCAGAGCCAGTGTGATCATTCCCTGTGCCAAGGCGATCAACAGATTGAACGCGACCTTTCCGAGAAGGTAATCGGTGCGGCTCATCGGATAGGTCAGCATCTCGTAAAAAATACCGTTATCGCGATCCATGAAGAAAGACCACGAACTATTGGAAGCTATCCCGAAGCTTGCCATTCCCAAAACGCCCGCAAGAAAAAAAGAGTTGTAGTCCACTCCCGGAATCGAAGCGGGTATACCCAGAGCCGCCGACACTCCGACACCGAACACCAGCAGGTAGCAAAGCGGGTAAAAAAAGTCCCAGAACAGAAAAATAACGTTAGTCGCGCGGATCTTCGCTTCCCGGTACAACATGGCGGAAATTGCAGACATCGGTTCCCTAATTCTCTTCCAACACACTGTCGTTTATTTAGCCGGTTGAATGTTCTGCGTTAATTCCACAAATACGTCCTCGAGACTCGCTCCGCCGATTTCCACGCGCAACACGCGGCCTTTTCTGGCCAGCGCCGCGGCAGCGTCCAGCGCTTGTACTTCGCCCGTTTTCAGGCCGAATTCGACAGTGTTGCCTTCGATGTGCAAATGCAGCGGCTTCAACTTGGCGATTTCTTCCTCCAAGCCTGCCGGCAGGGTTTCGAACGTCATCACAATTTCGTATGCTGTCTGCGAAAGCAGCTTCAAAGTATTCAGGTCGCCTCTGGCAATCTGTCTCCCCTTGCTGAGAATCAGGATGTCGTCACACAGTTCTTCCGCTTCACTAAGAATCTGCGTGGTAAGCACGATCGTCCGGCCACGCGCCGCTTCCTTGCGCAATGCATCCATCACCGACCGTTTAAGGATGGGATCCATGCCGGTCGAAAATTCGTCGAGAAACAGCACCGGCGTTTGCACCAGAAAAGCCTTGGCTACCTGAACGCGCCGCCGGTAGCCACCGCTCAAATCCTGCACCTTGCGCTCGGATTCGGGCCGCAACTCGAACAGAGCCATCACTTCATCCGCGCGCCTGGCAGCCTCTCGCGAATCCAACCCGTGGAAGCGCGCATAGGTCAAAAGATTGTCGCGCACGGAAAGGAAAAGCTCGACCGCAGTCTCCTGCAATACCAGGGAAATACGCTTGCGTACCTCCAACGATTGGCTCACCACATCGAAGCCTTCAATCTTCGCGCTTCCGCCGGTCGGGCGCCGCAGCGTCGTCAGAATCTTCAGAGTGGTGGTCTTACCCGCGCCGTTTGGACCTAGCATGCCGAAAATTGCGCCCTGCGGCACTCGAAAGCTGAGGCCGTCAACCGCGCGCAGATCTTCCTTTCGCCCGCCGAATAAACCGCTTTGGCCCCGGTAGACTTTCTCCAGATTTTCTACTTCCAAAGCGAAGGCGCTCATAGCTCCCCTTGGCGAACACTGGTAACGAATTGCGTCCGTAAATTATCTCAGTCGAGCCTCCTCCTATCTAAGGAAGATTTTCTGACCCGTCAGGCGCGCTGTGCGGTGAACGGCCAGCTTCACTTACTAACGAACTGGCTCTGGTAGACTAGCAACGCTTTTCCGCGCACCTGAACCCGGAGGAACAAATGTTGGCCACCACCGCAGCAATTTCCCGCAGGCGCTTCCTGGGGCACGGATCTTGCTTTGGCGCTTTTTATGCATTCGCAAGCGCCATTCCGCTTCGCGCGCTTTCTCGTGCGCTCTCCGACGACCCGCGCGTCGCGCAAACACCGCTCGTCGACGCCGGCTTCGCCTCGGTGCGCAGCATTGGAAACGGCCTTTATGCCACGATTTCCGACACTACGAAGGGCTTTACCACCATCTCCAACGGAGGGTTTTTGGTTGGCAAAGACGCCGCGTTGCTGATCGAGGGCCTTGGCTCACCCCAAGGCGCAGCTTTCCAAATGGACGCGCTGCGAAAGGTATCGCAAGTACCCGCCGCGGGCGCTTTGGATACGCACTACCACTTCGATCATTCGTTTGGGAACTCTTTCTATGGAGCGAACGGCATTCCGCTATGGGCGCACGCTGACGTGCCGAAGCGCATTTTCGAGAGCTACGTGTCTCTCCAGGGCATGGACCGTGCCAAGGCGCTCGATGCCGCGGAGAAGAAAGTCCAGGACGCCAAGACAGACGTGCAAAGGCAACACGCGCAATCTGATCTTGCGGCTACAAGTACGGTCTTCGATCTGGCCAATAAAACTCCGCAGACGCTACCAAACCGCGGCCTCGATCCCCTAAAACTTCCCTTGAACGTGGACCTTGGAGGGCTCGCGGTGATCATTGAACCGTATGCCGGCCACTCCGGCACAGACCTGATCCTGCGGGTTCCGGATCAAAACGTCGTCTACACCGGCGATTTAATCTTCAATCATGCGTATCCCGCATGCTTCGACGAAAAGGCAAACGTTTCCGCTTGGCGCGCAACATTGAAGACTTTCTCTTCCTGGGACAAGAAGACCATCTTCGTTCCAGGTCACGGGCAGGTCTGTGGTCAAGAGGGGGTCGAAAGGCTCATAGAGATTTTCGACGATATCGCCGAGCAAGCAGAGAAACTCTACAAAGCCGGCGTGCCCGCTTCCGAAGTTGCGGATCGTTACGCCATTCCCGAAAAGTTCAAGAACTTCGGAGTGTTTTCGTGGGACTTCACGATAGGCTCCACGGTAAAGAAGCTCTATGCGGAATGGGGCGGCAAGTAGCTACGACCAGGAAACTGCCCGCGTTTATAGGGCTGGCGTGCCGCGCTTTTCGATCTCCGCGGCGGTGTGTTTCATTTCTTCGTGGATCAACCCATTCGTCGCCAGAATCGAGCCGCCACCGAGTTCGTAGGTACGCCCTTCCAGGTCCGTCACCGTTCCGCCAGCCTCTTGCACAATCACGACTCCGGCGGCGGTGTCCCAGGGCTTCAGCCCGAACTCCCAGAAACCGTCAAAGCGTCCGGCGGCAACGTAGGCCAGGTCCAGCGCAGCCGATCCGTCGCGGCGTACACCGTGGGATCGCAAGGTGAAATCCCAGTAATAGTAAATATTTGGATTGGTTTGCCGCTTGTAATTTGGAAATCCCGTGCAGAGCAGGCTGCCTTCCAAAGCCGGGACTTTCGAACACTTGATTTTCTTGCCGTTCAGCGTTGCTCCTTCGCTACGCGCAGCCGCAAAAAGTTCGTCCAGAACCGGATTGTAGATGACGCCGAGCAACAATTCTTTTTTTCTGGCCAGCGCCATGGAAACACAAAAACACGGATAGCCATGCGCGAAATTCGTCGTGCCGTCGAGTGGATCCACATGCCAGCAGTACTCCGAATTGGTTTCCGTCCCGGTGCCTTCTTCCGCGGCAACCGAATGACCCGCGAAATATTCCTGTAACCGCCCAACGATAAGTGCTTCCGAGCGCCGGTCCGCTTGCGTTACAAGGTCGAACTCCTGTTTGTAGGAAATGTCCGGCGTGCGCTGCAACTCCTCGCGCAAGATGGCGCCTGCTTCACGCGCAATTTCGATGGCCGCTTCGAGATAAGTTTTGCTCATAGCCTTGGGTGGGTAGTTTCCTTCACGCTCCGCTCTTCCAATAGTTGGCCAGCCGCAGTTCGCGATTTCCTGCGGAACGGACTGCAGCCATCTTTTACTACGCTTACTGCGGGCCGCTCAGATAGGTCGTGCGATGTCGCGCGGTGTATCCGGGCAGAACCTTCACTTCTATTGTACGGTAGGTATTGGCTGGCCCGCGCGGATTAGGATAGTAAGCCAGACGATATTGCGTGCGCAGTTCGCTATCAATGCGGTCGAAAATTGCTGGAAGATCCCGCGCTGAATCGGGATAGAACATGGCGCCGCCCGTGGTGTCTGTAATGGTCTGCAGCGCATGTTCCCCCCCAGTATTGCGCCCGTTCTCGTTCTTCACCACGCGAATAACGATGGTATAGATGAGAACTCCGGCTCGTAGTGCCGCGCGGCGCGCGGACTCGAAGTCGGTCCGGCTGGTAGTCTCGCCTGCGTCTGTCACCAAAATAATCACCCGCCGACGTTCGCTGCCGCGCCTGGCAAGTGCCTGCGATGCCAGCACGAGAGCGTCGTAAATGGAAGTTCCCGCGCCGTCGGCAATGCGGCGCACTCCGTCCTGCAGCACACTAACTTCATTCGAAAAATTTGCCATCAATGTGACGTTCTCGTCAAAACCATAAACTGCCATACGGTCTTCCGGCCGCAGCACTTGTTTGATGAAGTGCGAAGCGGCGTCCCGCTCGGTAGTCATTTCCTGATGATTGCTCATACTGGAGTCAATCATCAGCGCAAGGTCCAGCGGCTGGGTGGTTTCCGGTTCGAAAACGTCGATTTTCTGCGGAACACCTTCTTCCAAAATCTGAAATGCTTCCTTCGGCAAGTTCGGCGCGGGCCGGTTGTGGTCGTCCAGAACGCTCACCAGCACGTTCACGAGGTTCACGTTGACTCGAATCGTCCCACGCGGCGGAGGAGGCTCCTGCGATTTTTGCGGAACTGGCGAAGTTTGCGGTGTTGACGTTGTCGGAGTTGTTGTGGAACTTGATTGTCCGGTGCCTCCTGGTTGGGCCCAGGGGGGCCGGTCAGGTTTGTCCTGTGCTCGCGCGGACCACGGAGCAAATCCAAAAAGGAAAACCGCGGCAGCGCAGACGGTCCGGCGAACCTGGAAGTTCATCAGGTCGTTAAGATGCAGATTTCGCTCCTGGAGGTGCCGGAGGCAGTTCGCCATCCGCCCACACCGCGCCATCCTCGAAAAATTCCTTCTTCCAGATCGGCACGGTTTTCTTCAAGGTGTCGATGGCGTGCCGGCAGGCATCAAACGCAGCACCCCGATGGGCAGCACTCACGGCAATGAACACGCTGGTTTCCCCTACCTCCAGATGCCCAAGCCGGTGAACCATCGCAACTCGATGGATGGCGTACCGCTCATGCAACTGCGAAACGATCTCCTTCATTTTGCCCAGAGCCATCGATTCATAGGCCTCGTATTCGAGGTATTTCGTCGCGCGTCCGTGCGAGTGGTCGCGCACAAAGCCGTCGAAAGTCACGATGGCGCCGTCTTCCGAGCCGCGAACGAGTCGGATCAGTTCGGAAGCATCAATAGGCTGTTGCTGAAGCGCAACCCTATCCTGTCCGGTGCTTTCGCTCATATGTAAACGCTCAACCTCCACTCACGGGAGGCAAGAAGGCGATTTCATCGCCCGCGCCGAGTTGGGTGTCCCAAGCAGCGAATTCCTGATTGCGCGAAGCGACTAGTGAGGTTCGAAAGTTCGCAAGTTGCGGATACTTCCTGGCGTATAACTCGAAAAGGCTCGCCAGTGTCGCTCCGTCGGCAATTTCGGCCTGATCCTCTGCCTTGCTTAACAGTTCTCGCAAACGGCCGAAGAAGAGCACCTTTACACGAATCATGGGAGCGACTTCACGCATGCAAAAATTGTACTCTGTGGTGGGTCTCGCTGCCAGCAAAGCACCGCCCGCGGCATGCGGTGAGTGCTCGGGATTTGGCATCCACCTCCCGTCGTCCACTCCAATTGGAGTGATTGAAAGTATCCATGAAAACCCTGATCACCGGTTCTACCGGACTTGTAGGCAACGCGCTGACAATCGACCTGCTGCGTGCCGGTCACACCGTTTGCCGTCTGCTTCGGCCTGGCACGGAAAAGCGCGGTTCAGCAGGCTCTTCGCGGGGATTCGACGTCAACTGGGATCCTAACACGGGAGAGCTGGGCGGAGCCGCCGTTGGCGCCGACGCTGTCGTCAACTTGGCCGGGGCACCCATCGCGGACGGCCGCTGGACGCCGGAGCGCAGGAATTTGTTGCGTGCCAGCCGCGTCGACTCCACTCGCGCACTCGTCAATGCGCTCGCTCGCATGAACGCTCGTCCCCGGGTTCTGCTGTCCGCATCGGCTGTCGGGATTTACGGCAACCGCGGCGACGAAATCCTGACCGAAGACAGTGCCCGCGGAAGCGATTTCCTGAGCACGCTTGCCGCAGATTGGGAAGTGGAGGCGGTCAAAGCTGAGGCTTTGGGCATCCGAGTGGTGCTGACCCGCTTCGGCATCATCCTCGCAAAACACGCTGGCGCCTTGCAGCCAATGTTGCGCGCATTTCAGTTCGGAGTGGGCGGCAAAATCGGATCCGGCGAACAGTGGATGAGCTGGATTACCCTGGACGATGCTGTGAATCTGCTGCGGCTGGCCCTTGAAAACGGTGGCGCACGAGGTCCGGTGAACATTGTTTCCCCGGAGCCCGTTCGCAACGCCGAATTCACAAGGGCCCTTGCCGGGGTAATACATCGTCCAGCCTTCCTTTCCGCTCCGGCATTCGCTTTGCGCCTCGCACTGGGCGAAATGGCCGACGAAATAGTGCTCTCCAGCCAGCGTTGCCTGCCGAAAAAGGCACAAGATCTGGGCTACTGTTTTCAACATCCACAAATCTCCGCTGCGCTGCAACATGTGCTCAAGAGCAGTTAAATGCTTGCCGATCTGCCATTCCCACATCGGCATTAGAGAACGCAAAGCATTTAGTTCGGTACGCTCTCGCTGTTTCTAGCCTTGCCCGATTCGCCCTTCCGCAAATCTGCGACGCAGCCGCATTCGCCCATAACGCCTTGTATCTTCAGCAAGTTCAGAACTCCGCGCTAACCGCGCAACACCAACTTTCCCGCTGGCACGCCGCTTGCATTTGCATCGCTCCATATGCGGCCCCTTCCGCAAGTTCGACGCGCAAAAGAAAACCCGGCAGTCACGCCGGTTGCATCATCGCGTGTCCTCTTTGCAAAAATCGCCTTGTTCTCGGTAGGTGCGAGGACTCTGGGCTGTGCTGAGGGAGGCGCAGACTCCGTAGCGCCCCCGCCGCCTTCACCTCCCTCCATTCAAGTCGTGATCACTCCAAATACAGGCTCCGTCCTGCTAGGAGGGTCGCTTTCGTTCAGCGCGAGCGTCTCGAACATTTCTGACAAATCTGTGAACTGGAGTGTCAACGGCGTCGCCGGCGGCTCTTCACAACTCGGACGATCAGCGCCGGAGGCGTTTACAGCGCACCAGCAGACCTGCCTCCCGGCGCCGCTGTACAGATCATCGCCGCCAGCAACGCCGATTCTTCCAAGTACGCGAACGCCACGCTGACCATAACCAGCGATCTGGTGGTGACGCTTTCTCCTGGCAACTCAGCCGTTGAGCTTGGCGCGGTGCAAGGATTCCACGCCACAGTGTCCAGTGCAGGCAGGCCGGACACCAGCGTTCGCTGGAGCATCACCGCTGCATCGTGCCCGACGGCCTGCGGCACAGTAGACGCCAACGGAAACTATACTGCTCCCCAAATCTTGCCGGCTAACTCCACGGCAACCATCACGGCCACAAGCGTCGCGGATCCTTCCATGCAAGCCTCCGTTGCCATCACCATAACCAGCAGTTTCACTCTCGGTCTAACGGCTCCCACTAGTCTTCCCACTGACCAGACAGCCGCGCTGGTCGCGAGATTAACACCCGTTCCAGGCTCTAATCCAAATCAAGGACTGTCCTGGTCGCTCTCTGGGACAGGATGCAGTGCAGGGTCTTGCGGCATCCTGCAGATAACCACCACCCAATCGGCAGGAGCCAACAATGTCGCCGATACCGCTGATTACACCGCACCGGCAGCGCCGCCTCAGCCAGCACTCGTGACCGTAACGGTTACCTCGCTGGCCGATCCCACCAAGAAGGCCCAGGCAAACATTGCCATCCAGCCCGGCAGTGGCGTCACGCTTTCACCGCTTACCACCACGCTGGCTCCGAAACGCCGCATCACTCTGACCGCCGCAGGCGGTGCCGCGTCGGCCGGAAACTTGAACTGGAGCGTAGGCGGGGTACCCGGCGGAAATATGGGCCTGGGCCAAATCTGCGTGATCAGCTCTAACCGAGACCGGATACGCACGGAGATGCTTCGCCAGAATCTCTAAGTCTCGCCTGTGGTTTCCGCTAGCCGCAGAACGGGGAAGCGGAAATCAGTTTCTTGATTGCACTGAGGGGAGAAAAAAAATGAGAATTGCGCGAAAACAAATTCTAACAACTATTCGGGGCGCGCGCTGTGCGCTCGCTTCCGTGGCTACCGCTCAGGGCTACGCCTTCAACGTGATCGGTCCCGATGTTCGCCAGCCATCCTCCGTCTCGGGCGGCTCTGCGTGCCCAGTGAAGGCTCATCATCCAACAACGCCTGGATATCTCGTTTTTCGTTGGACCACTTCGTTGGGAACCGCGCCCACGACCATCCTGACGCAGGATCAAACGCCCACCGGACGGTTGAACGAAATTGAAGAGATTATCCAGCAATCATTGGGCGTATGGACCAACGTCACGGCACTCAGCCCCTCTTGGGTATCGCCACTCGCACGTGTGGCTGCTCAGAACGCTTGCGGCTCGGACGGCATAAATTCCCTTTGTTTCGATCAGCCGGATTTGGGTTTCACTCCTGGTGTGCTAGCGTTCACGCGCGTCATCGTCGCGGACAGAATAGGTATCCAGGTTGGCGCCGGGCCAGTCGCCACGGAATTAGGACAGATCCTGGACGCGGATATCTATTTCAACCCCAACGATATTTTTGTCACCTTCGCAACCCCTCAAGTTCTCGCCGCCAATCCAAAGTCCTACGACTTCGAATCGCTCCAGACCCACGAACTGGGTCACGCGTTGGGATTCAGTCACTCAAATGTGTGGAGCGCCATGATGTTTCCCTTTGCACCCACGCCGGGCACGTTTGCCGGAGCGCGTCCTACCGCCCAACAACCCGACGCGCCTCTTTCCGACGATCATCGCACCGGGTTGCGGGTCTTGTATCACGACCCGAACGATTCGACCTACATCGGCTCCGTTCAAGGAGGCATCGTGCCCGCGAATCCTCTTTCCCTCCCCGCTGCCCCGCCCGGCGTCACGGGCATCTTTCTCGCGCACGTCGTCGCCATAGATTCCAGCAGCGGCGCGGTGGTGGCCGGATCACTCGGAGGTTGGAGTTGCCAGGCCCCGGGCCCTTCACAATTCGATGGAAGTTATGAAATCGATGGGCTAGCCGTAGGACGAAGCTACAATCTTTACGTGGAACCGCTAAATGGCGCGGCGGGTCCCGCTACGGTAACGAACGCTTTTCTTCCTTTGAGCAGGAACTCCACCACCGATCCCGGATGGCCGCCGCTGCAAGCCTGTATAGTTCCCGCGCCCGACCTGGAATTTACCGCACGCACGTTGCCGTAGCGCCACGCGCGATTACGCAACTCCGCGCAGGGGCACAGCAACGCTTACCCTGAACCTCGACGGGTGCGCCCCGTGTCCGCAAGATCTGCGGAACCTGAGCAGATTTCTTTTCGCTTTCGTTTATTTCCCAGGGGATAACGCTGAAATCCTAATTTACTTCAGGCCGGCACGGCCCATCCGCCGCCAAAAATCAGTCCCGGCCCCAACGACGCCAGAAATATCGGTCGCCGTTCGTTTCGTGGCCGCGCGGCATCGCGCTCAACCGCCGCGTGCAACGCGGCACCACATGTAGACGAACCCAAATTACCCCGCGTGGCGGCAATCGGTGGAAACGCATTGGCCGGCACACCCGCCTGTTTGGCCAGCAGCTTCACCAACCGGGGGTTTGGCTGATGCGTTGCGAACGCTCCTGCCTCTTTGCGGGAAATTCCGCTGCGCTTCTCTACTTCGCAAAACACCTTTTCCATGCGGTTCACCGCCGCGCGTGACAACGCCTCTCCGTCAAAGCGCACCTTCAGGCCGCCATCGCCCGCCTCGCTTACGCAGATGGCCTCCGAGTATCGCGCCGCGCATCCAAAAAAGAATTCGCCCAGACGATAAGAGTGTCTGCCCTTTGAGGGCGCGGCGGTGGATAGCAGAAACGCGCTGGCGCCATCTCCAAACAATCCCCCAAATTCGCCGGCAGCGCGGCCCGGACCGAGCGTGCGGCTGTGAACGTCAGCGGTAACCACCAGAACATTGACCGCGTTCCCCGCGGCCAGCAGCGCCTGCGCCACCGCCAGCGCCTGTAACAACGCAAGGCAACCGCTGCCTACATCCGTGACGCTGCAGTCTTCCCTCAAACCCAGCCGTCCGTGCAATACCGGCGCTAGGGACGGATACGCGTGATGTGTTTCGCTCGCGGCCAGCATCCAATCGATGTCCGAGGGCGTCGCGCCCGCTTCGCCCAACACTTCCCTGCTAGCCGTCTCTCCCAGGGAGGCCTCGTCTTCGTCGTCCTTCGCGTAAGCGAGCGAGATAATTCCAGCTCGATTTTTCAGTTTTCCAATAGGCATGCCAAACGCCGCGTCGACCTCTGCGGACGGCAGCACCCGCGACCCGAAAGCACTCGCGGAGCTGGTGATATAGACAGGATTCGCGGCCACGCAAGAGCCCCTTTTCATCCGCAAAGAATCAGACCAGTCCGGCTGGCCTCACAACTCGTCGAACGGCGCACCACCCCTACTATCTTCTAGCAGCTCGCATTTTGTTTCCATGAGCGATCATGCGAATTAACCGTTTATTGCCCAATCAGAAATATTCGATCGCTTCCGGCGACGTCCGAAACGCGTATCTCTCCGCCTGCAGGCGCAGCGCATCTTCCAGCGCCGCTTCTCTCCCATGCGAAAAAAGCGAATCGCTGGTGACATCGGCAAATCCGTGCAGCTCCAGCAAGCGATCTTCTGTTTCTCGCTGGGATTCCATAGCTCCGCTCCGGCGCAGATGCACGGGAACCACGCCTTGCGCCACCAGCACGGGTCCAATCAACAGAAATCGGTGGCAATGCAAGGGATCTTCTTCCGCACACATAATCGTTGTCCGGCACTCCCGGGAAACGGCGATCGCTCGTCCCAGCGCTTCCAGGAAATCCCCGGCGCGCCTGCGCGATGCGTAATCGACCAGCCCATTTGGGAAATAGTATTGCGGATCGAGCGGCCGCCCTCCCAGTTGATGCCCGAATAAATCGTAGCGAATCTTCGCCGCTTTCAATTGTGCCCCCAGGGGCTCGCGATTGAATTGCGGGAACCGGAAACTACCCGGTCGGCTGCGCACATCGCAAACCGCCTTTATTTCGTGGCGCACCAGAACACCAAGAAAATCCCTTAATTCGAGATTCGAGTGTCCAATCGTGAATAGGGAGCCTTGCTGTCCTGGGTTGGAATTCACAGCTTGCGGAAAAACTACCTTTCTTCTTTCAGTGGGCCCAGGCTTCGAGAGCTTCGGGCTTGCGTAGAACATCGTCTCGCGGGAGGGCGCGACTTCGGTTCATCCGGAGCTCCGAAGGGTCGTGCCGAAACGCCTGCAAACTCTTGGGCTTTAGCCCCTGAGGTCTCGTTATTTCACGCGGTAATTTTGGGTACCAACTCTAGCGCTGGCGCGTCTTGCTCAGCAGCCGCAGAATCTCCAGATACAACCAGATCAGCGTGACCATCAACCCGAACGCCCCGTACCATTCCATGTATTTCGGCGCGCCCATCTTCGCTCCGGTTTCGATCATGTCGAAATCCAACACCAGGTTCAGCGCCGCGACAATCACGATCACCACGCTGATTCCGATTCCCAGCGGTGTGTGGCTCTGCAGAATCGAAATCCCCGAATGGAAGAATACGGTCATCACCATATTCACCACGTAGACCAGCGCAATTCCTCCCGTCGCCGCGATCACGCCGAGTTTGAAACCCCGGGTGGCCCGCACAACGCCGGTCTTATACGCAATCAGAAGAACGAAGAGCACTCCAAATGTCAGAGCTACCGCTTGAGTGGCAATCCCTGGATACGACTTTTCGAAAAGCGCCGATAAGCCGCCGAGAAACAATCCTTCCAGTAATGCGTAAATCGGGGCGGTGATCGCAGACCATTCCTTCTTAAACGCCGTCACCAGCGCCATGATGAACCCGCCGATGGCGCCACCGATCATCCACGGATACGCAGCTTCCGGAGTGTTCGAGTGGCTAAGACCCCAGGTCCAAGCCGCCGTCACTACGACAAAAAACAGGAGCAATCCGGTCTTGTTCATCGTGCCTTGTATCGTCATCGTTTCGCCGGCCACGATCGGCCCGGCAAACGCCTTCTCTTTCAGAACTGGATTATTGGAGCGCAGCAGATCAGCCATGGAACGAACCTCCAGCCCACGCACGGGCTTCAAGTACCAAGTTTAACACCGGATTGCTTCGGAGTCTCAATCACGCGGGATTAGCGGGAAATACTCGGCGGGAAAATCATTGGTAGCGCTAACGGGAATCGAACCCGTATTTCGGCCTTGAAAGGGCCGCGTGCTAACCGTTGCACCATAGCGCCACTTGCGGTAACTACAACCTGTAAATTATACGGGAATCTGCCTGACGACGCCACGAACTACGCCCGCACTAACCTTTGCGGTCTTCTCGCTCTTCGTTCCAGGCAAGCTGAATTGCTTCCAGCTTGCTCTCGTTGGATTTTTGCGGATCCCCCGCGAACCCAGGCAATTCGGTAATCCATTTGTGCATATCCGTGAAGCGTACCGTGAACGGATCCACATCCGGATATTTATCCGTCAATCCGATGGCAATGTCTTCGACGTTGTCCCAATCAAATGTTGGCGGCATACCCTCTCCACTTCACAAACACAACGACAGCATCACTCTAATTCCAACTAATAACTTACAACTTAAAACTAACCACTCGATCAGTGATCGAGCTCCCGCGCGTAATTCTTATTCCACTCGGGAATCTCCACCACGATGTCGGTGGTGCCGTCCGGCACGGTCTGGCAAGCCAGGCGCGACTTCGGCGTGATGCCCGGCGCTTCGTCCAGTTCATCCAGCTCCGCGTCAGTGGCCTCGTTGCACGAGTCCAGCCCCTCTTTCACCATCACATGGCACGTGGAGCAGGCACACACTCCGCCGCAGGCATGATCCACGCCGATTTTGAATCCTTCGGAAATGTCCAGAATGCTGCCGGGAATACCGTTGTGGCCATACGGAAATTTCTCCGGGTCGACCTCCACGGTTTTGCCGCTCGGCAGGAACGTTACCTTAAACTTCTTGGTCGCTTTTTTGTACTTTACTTCCTCGATATACGGATTGCTGCCGCCCATAGATTTCTCCCTAAACTTCCGCCAATTTCTTGCCTTCCAGCGCCGATTGCACCGCGGAATTCATCAACAGTTCCGCCAGATGCTCGGTGGCATGATTCAACTCATCAATCTTTTTCCGGATCAATTTGTAATCGGAGCCTTGCACCGCTTCATGCAACGCCAGGACGGCGGATTCCACTCTCGCACGTTCCGCCGGTTCCAGCGTTTCCGCTTTCGGGTTCTTCAACGCTTTTGCCGTGGCCGTCAGGATCGCTTCCGATTCGGTGCGCGCTTCAATCACCTGCCGCTCCGTAAAATCCTGCTCCGCGTATTCAATCGATTCTTCCAGCATGCGCTCGATATCCGTGTCGTTCAGTCCATAGCTGGGCTGAACTTCAATGTTGTGTTCCTCGCCGGAGCGCATATCCTTGGCGCCAACCTGAAGAATGCCGTTGGCATCGATCAGGAATTTCACCTCGATGCGCGGCAACCCCGCTGGCGCTGGGGGAACGCGTAAAGTGAAGCGCGCCAGTGAGCGGCAATCCTTGGCCAGTTCGCGCTCGCCTTGCAACACGTGAATGTCGATGCCGGTTTGATTGTCCACGCCGGTGGTATACATCTCCTGCGCGCTTGCGGGAATCGTGGAATTGCGCGGAATCACTTTGGCCACCGCGCCGCCATACGTCTCGATTCCCAGCGAAAGCGGCGTCACGTCCAGCAGCAGCATATTCTTCACGCCACGATCCAGAATATTCGCTTGTACCGCGGCGCCCAGCGCCACCACTTCGTCCGGATTCAATTCCGTGTGCGGCTTGCGTCCGAAATATTCCTGCACCGTGCTCCGGATCAGCGGTGTGCGCGTTGTACCACCGACAAGAACCACTTCGTCGATCTCCGTTGGCTTCAGTTGCGCGTCGGCCAGTGCCTGCTTCACCGGCGCCATGGTTCGATCCACAATCGGACGAATCAATGCATCCAATTCGCCGCGGGTGAATTCCCGCGCAAACAATTTCCCATCCGGCAACGGAAATCGCAGCGTGGCGGTTTCGACATCGGAGAGCCGATGTTTCACTTCGATCAGCGCCTTGCGCAATTCCTGCGCTACTTCGCCGTGGGGAGAAAAATCAATCTGATCGTGTCGCAGGATTTCTTCATGTACGGACGCCTGCAGCAGGTTATCAATATCATCGCCGCCCAGATGTGTATCGCCATTGGTGGAAAGCACCTGATAAATATCGCCTTCCGCGGTGGAAATCAGCTTCAGCACGGAAATATCGAACGTGCCGCCACCCAGGTCATATACCGCGACTTTGCCCCGCTGCTTTTCGTGCAGTCCATATGCGAGCGCCGCCGCCGTCGGTTCATTTACCAGCCGCAAAACTTCCAGCCCCGCAAGCTTCCCCGCATCTTTCGTCGCTTGCCGCTGCGCATCGTTAAAGTAGGCCGGCACGGTAATTACCGCGCAGTCCACCGTTTCGCCGAAGTACGCCTCGGCCCAATGCTTCAATTCGCGCAGAATGAACGAGGAAATTTCCGGCGGCGTAAAAACCTTGTCGCCAAGTTGCACGCGAATCACGTTCTTGCTAGCCGGATCAATGCGAAACGGAAACAGTTTCAATTCGTCCTTCACATCCGCAGGCCCGCGGCCCATCAAACGCTTCACTGAATAAATCGTTCGCTCCGGTTGTGTCAGCAAACGCCGCTGCCCCGGCTCACCAACAATGACGCCGCCATCCGCATCCAGGCTTACCACTGATGGGCACAGCGTGCTTCCGCTCGGCCCCGGAATACACTTCGGCGCACCCGTCGCCGGGTCCGCGTACGCGACCAAGCTATTCGTCGTCCCAAGATCGATGCCGACAATGCGTCCCATAGTCTCGACTACACCAATTCCTTCTGAACGTTCGCTACCAAATTCCGGATGTAGGAGCGCCGGTTCAGCAGTTCGTTGAGCTTCGCCATCGTACTTTTACGCGCCGTGCCATCGGCGTTTCCATCAACCGTTTTGTCCCAATCTCCTGCCGCCACCTGAAGCTCTCCATCCACTTCCCGCAGCTTCTCCTGAAAATTCTTCTCGGCCGCTTCCAGCCGCTGTTTCAGCGCGGCCACGTCGCTGCCTGATTCCTTGGCGCCCCGCAACTCATCAAGAGACTCATTCAATTCGAACACTTCTTCCAGCAATTCCGGTGGCGCCTGCTGCTTGTTCGTTCCCTCGACTCGCGCGCCTTCGATCGCCAGCAGATATTCCACTCGCCCCACGGGATCCTTCAGCGTGCGATACGCATCATTCAGTTCCGAACTGCGCTTCAGCGAAATCTCGCGCTCTTCCGGCGCGGCATTCACAAAATTGTCCGGGTGCAATTTCCAGCTCAACTGCAGAAATTTCTGCTCCAGCGCGCCCATTTCGATCCATAGCTTTCGCGGCAGTCCGAAGATCGCAAAATAGTCCTGGCTCGCCGAAACAGGCGGTGGATTCGTAAAAGGAGTTTGCGCGGCCATTGGACGTCCCCAAGCACAAAAAAAGTGGCTGGCAATTGCGGCAGCCAACCACTTGTCTGTTCAAACCTTAGCTACCGATTATGCCGTAAACGAACTGCCGCATCCGCAATTCCGAGCGGCGTTGGGATTCTGAAACACAAAACCCTGGCGCATCAACGTCTCTTCATATTCCAATGTGGTGCCGTTCAGATACAGCAAGCTCTTCGGATCCACAAAAATACGCGCGCCAAACTCCTCAAAGATCTTGTCCCGGTCACGCGCCTGGGTATCCAGCCGCATCGCGTAAGACAATCCAGAGCAACCGCCGCCCTGTATTCCCACGCGCAGGCCACCCGTTTCCGTGGACACGCCGTCTTTCTCCAGCAGCGCGATTATCTTCCTCGCTGCCTTCTCGGTCATGTGGATCACCGGCCCAATCTTCGCCGGCGTCTCAGTTGTCACCTGTGATGCCATTTCCATTCCTTCAAAATCCTCGGTGCTTACCTACATCAACTAACTCGACAGCATCCTCCGACGGAAATTTCGAACCGCCGGAAGACGCCTCTAACGCCGCGCAGCGCCTCTACTAGTGCGAGGCCTTTTCGTGCGCGGGAACTTCCACTCCATGCTTCTTCTTCCAATCGCCGATAGCCGCCTTGATGGCGTCTTCCGCGAGCACGGAGCAGTGAATCTTTACCGGTGGCAGCGACAGTTCGCGGACAATGTCCGTGTTCTTGATCGCCAGGGCTTCTTCCACCGTCTTGCCCTTTACCCATTCAGTGGCCAGTGAAGAGCTGGCGATAGCCGATCCGCATCCGAATGTCTTGAACTTGGCTTCTTCAATGACATTCGTCTCCGGATTGATCTTCATCTGCAGCTTCATCACGTCGCCGCATTCCGGCGCCCCTACCAGTCCGGTCCCAACATTGGGATCTTCCTTGGAAAGGCTGCCCACGTTGCGGGGATTGTTGTAGTGATCGACTACCTTTTCACTGTAAGCCATAATCTGTTCGCTCCTTCTTGCAAATCTTCCAGAAAACTCTTATCCACGCGCCGCAGTGAGAATACTTCCGAAACCGGCGTTCTTGATCGCCTTTTCCGTCAAGGCGATGTTGGTCAGAAACGCGGAACGCCCCGAAGTAAGTTCCCGCAACGCATCGCGGACATAATCCGCGCCGATTCCCAAGACGTTCAAAAATGCTCGCACGTCCTGGAGATGATGAAATGCGCGCTCAGCCGCCGGAGCCGGTTCGTCCCCATCCTGGTACGCCTGATACGTCACCCGAAATGGGGCAGAAGTCCCCGCGATCGACCGGTGAATCCTTAATGTTCCCTCGCTTGCAATTGCGCCGCTGCTAGCCATGTTTTTTCCCTTCTCGACTCTTTTTTTCAATTAGGCTGTCTGCCACTTGACCTTGGAAATGTCGATACCTTCCTTGGCCATTTCGTAAAGGGGTGAGAGTTCACGAAGCTTTGTGACAACCTGCACCATTTTGTCCGTTACGTAATCGACTTCCTCTTGGGTTGTAAAGCGGCCCAGCCCGAAGCGGATCGACGTATGCGCCAGATCCTCCCCGACGCCTAATGCTTTGAGTACATAACTGGGTTCAAGGGTTGCAGAGGTACAGGCAGATCCGCTCGAAACCGCGACATCGTTGATACCCATCAGCAGCGATTCGCCCTCTACATACGCAAAGCTCATGTTGAGGTTATTGGGCAGCCGGTGTTCCAGCGAACCGTTGATATACGTCTCGTCCAGCTTGGCCTCGAGCCCAGCCTTCAGGCGATCACGCAATCCTGAAAGACGCTTCGATTCCTGCTCCATTTCCTGCTGGCAAATCTCGCAAGCCTTGCCCAGGCCAACGATACCCGGAACGTTCAGCGTGCCGGAACGCATCCCGCGCTCGTGACCGCCGCCATCGATAATGGCGGAGAGCTGCACGCGAGGATTGCGGCGCCGAACGTAAAGCGCTCCCACACCCTTCGGACCATAAATCTTGTGCGCGGTAATCGCCAACAGATCAATATTGTCTTTCTGCACGTCCACCGGAATTTTCCCGACCGCTTGCACGCCGTCCGATGCGAACAAAACTCCATGTTCCTTGGCGATCTTGCCGATTTCCGCCATCGGATTCACGGACCCGATTTCGTTATTCGCGTACATGATGGCGATCAAAATCGTCGTCGGCTTGATGGCCTTGCGCACATCCTCGGGATTTACGCGGCCATCCTTCTGCACCGGCAGGTAGGTAACCTCGAATCCCTCTTTTTCCAGCCGTTTGCAGGTATCCAGCACAGCCTTGTGCTCGATCGCTTGGGTGATTATGTGGTTGCCCTTTTCGCGGTACATTTCCGCGACACCCTTAATCATCAGGTTGTCCGATTCCGTGGCGCCGCTAGTAAAAATAATCTCTTTCGGCGTCGCGTTAATCAGCGAAGCGATCTGCTGGCGCGCGTTTTCGACCGCTTCTTCGCCGGCCCAGCCGAACGAGTGATTGCGGCTGGCGGCATTTCCGAATTTCTCCGTGAAATACGGCAACATCGCTTCCAGCACTCGAGGATCGAGCTGTGTGGTAGCGTGGTTATCCATGTAAATCGGCAACTTAACGGCCATGTGCTTCTCCTGTTTCCCTCAATTACGCCCGTCAGCTAAGTACTGCCTGGCGGTCAATTCCTTTCAATTCCACTAAAACGCGCTGTGGAGCTTCTTCGCTCAAGTGCGCAATCGTTACCGTCTTCAAAACCTCTAAGATGCTCTCGTTCACGCGGTGCAATGGCTCTTTGATGGAGCATCGCTCGGTAACGTCACAAGCTCCATGGCTGGTGACACAAGATGTAATCAGCACCGGCCCATCAATTGCCGTAATGACTTCCAAAGCGCTGATGTTTGCCGGCGACATCGCCAACTGATATCCACCCGTGGCGCCATGTTTGGCCGAGACCAAATTCTGACGTGCGAGCTTTTGCAAAACCTTCGCCATCAACGTTGCAGAGATGCCGTACTCCTCGGCGATTTCATTCGCGCTGCACGCGTGTTGCTCGCGATGGTTGGCAAGATGTTTCATCGCGATCAAACCGTAATCTGCTTTTTTCGAGAGCTTGAACATTTCCTCAGTTATTCCGTCGCCAGCGACCAATTCCCCAATTGAGACTGCTCTGGTCGCCTTTGAAAGATAACCTAAGGAGCCCGTTCGAGTCAAGACAAAAACATCCCAAGGCCGCACAAATTACGCGTTTCCTATAACTTACACTAAGACAGATTCAGTCCTATATGAAAGCGAAATTCGTTGAATGGTCACTTCGAGTCTCGAATAGCGATTTACGTCCTCTCAACGGTCGGCAACCTGCCGCGGCTCTGGCTCGGGCAACTTGCCATACGGCTGCCGACGTTCTTCAGTGACCCACGGCCGGCCGTGAAAAAGCCTATCTGCGTCCGGAACAAACGCCTCCGCTGCCCGAGGCATCCACCAATTTCTGAATTGCACCAAGGGCCGGAATTGTCAATTGCGATCTATGCGCCTGAATTTCGAACGCTTTCAGCGCATCTGCTTGCTGCTTTTTCGCGTCTTCGCTAGCAGGAGTAGCCTGAGCAATTCGATCCATTGCCGCAAGCCCAATGGCAGCCGCCTGTGAGAGCGCTGCAGACGCAGGAGCCGCTTCCTTAACCAAAAACGAGCGCTCTGCCAATTGCTCCAGGCGAGCATCGTTCTCCGCCCATTCCTTCAGTTGCTCTCGCAACGCGTCCGCGCCGGTGGCATCCTGGCACGAGTTCGCCAGGTATTTATCCACCGCTACGGAAAATCGTCGCGAAGTCTCGCTTTCCAGCAGTACCGCATCGACCATCCGGTGCAGCGGCGTTTGACTGGTCGGCTCGATTGGCGCAAGCTCCTCCCGCCCGTAATCCTTCACCGGCTCGAGAGACCGTGCTAACAAAGTAAGCGCGGCGAACTCCTTCGGTGAAGCGGTTCCTGCAATCCGTTGCAGCATCTTTCTTTGATACGTAACGTGAGCCAGGCCCAGCCATTCCAGACGATGGCTTTCGCTTTCCATGCGGCGATACATGGATTCCACATCCGTTGTGGCTTGAGGCGACCAGAACCGCTCCGCGATCGCCGCATTCCGCGGCCAGATTCGCGAATCGATATTTTCCGCGTTTACGTATTCCGACCACATGCAGGATTCTCCTCCCAGAATCAACTGCTTCTGTTCCGAAGTCAGGTTTGCAGCAGCTCCGCCCATCGGGTCGAAACCGTAATGGCGCGCCGCCGTCCAACCCAAATCCAGGTAATAACCGTTTGAAAGAATTCCGCGATACCCCTCTTTGGCAGCGGCAGCCAGCGAATCCGCTCCCCGCCAGGATTGAATCACGATCGTCTTCGCAACGCCCGGCACTAGAATTTCATCCCATCCAACCGCTGTCTTTCCGTGTTTCGTGACGATCTCTTGCACCCTGCCGCTGAAATAGGCCTGCAGCGCCTCGTTGGTTTTAATCTTGTGCGCCTTCATGAATTCCTGGATTTTCGGATTGCGGTCCCATTCCTTCCCGTTTACCTCGTCCCCGCCAATATGGAAAAATTGATCGGGGAAAAGTTTTGCCATTTCGCCGATTAGTTCGTTCAGGAATTTGTAAGTCTTCTCATTCGACGGATCCATCGCGGGATCGAAAACTCCCCACTTGCGCTCGATCGCATACGGCCCGCTGCCGCTGGCAATCTCCGGGTATCCCACGAACCATGCGGTGTTGTGCCCCGGCATGTCGAACTCTGGCACCACGCGAATTCCTCGGTCGTGCGCGTAGGCAATCAAGTCGCGAATCTCTTCTTGCGTGTAATACTCCGAATCGGAGCCCAATTCGTGCAGCTTCGGAAACTTGCGGCTTTCCGCGCGAAACCCCTGATTCTCCGAGAGGTGCCAGTGAAAGACGTTCATCTTTACGGCTTCCATTCCATCCAGGTTCCGCTTCAAGACGTCCATTGGAACAAAATGGCGCGCCACGTCGATCATCAATCCCCGCCAGGGAAAACGCGGCTGATCTTGAATGCTGACGGCGGGTGCCACGAAGCCATCTGGAGAGATAGTTACTAGTTGCAGAAAAGTCTGCAGCCCACGTAAGACGCCAAGTGGATCGGCTGCATGAAGCTCTGCGCCGCCCGGCTTCACCTCCAGGCTGTACGATTCGTCCTCGCCCAATTCCTGTACCGGTTTGCTTTCGTGATCGGTCGTGACCTTCAGCATCGCGCCAGTGGAATTCGGGCTCTGCGCCAAAAAGACAATTCCGGTCCTGTGGTGTAGCTGGATCATGACTCGCTGCGCCGCGCGGTCCAATCGTGGTTCGCGGTAACCGGAATAGCTGACGCGAAACGCGGCGTCAATCTTCAGCACTCCGTCGCCGGGCTTTACACTCGCTGGAAGTGGCATCACGTTTAGTTCCGCTGGCGATTGCGCGCAACTCACGGTTCCTCCTGATAGAAATGCCGAGACCACAAGCGTTGCGCACACCGTCAGCCTCATCCATTTCATCAACAGCCTCCAGACGCTTCCACACCAATTTTCGTCAATCGCAACAATTCACCGCGAAGACCGAGAGCGTGCCACACTTTTTTGGTTCCGCAAAATGGATTTGCGCGAATCTGCGCGCCCACACCAAGGCATTACTTCTCGCGTGCGTTCTCTCGCCTCTGGGTTACAATGTGCCCTATACCACGCTCCACACTATGAAGACTTCGGTCGCTATCTATCCCGGCTCGTTTGACCCCGTAACCAACGGGCATCTGGACCTCATCGAGCGCGGGGAAAAAATGTTCGACAAGCTGATTGTCGCCGTTCTGAAGAACGTCGACAAAGAGCCGCTGTTCTCTCTGGATGAACGCATTGACATGCTCCGGCAGGTCACAAAACAATGGGATTCCGTGGAAATTGACGTTTTCCAGGGACTGCTCGTGGAATACGCGCGAAAACGCGGCGCCGCCGTCATCCTTCGCGGCATTCGCGCGGTATCCGACTACGAATACGAACTCCAGATGGCGTTGATGAATCGCAAACTCGAGCCGCGCCTGGAAACCGTATTCATGCTGCCTGGCGAAACCTACAGTTATCTCAGTGCAAAACTGGTTCGCGAAATTGCCCATCTGGGCGGCCCGCTCACCGGGCTGGTTCCTCCCATTGTTGAACAGCGCCTGCGCGCCAAAGTGGCCTAACGTCCATGTGAATACCCTTTCGCCGCTGTTTGGCGATTGAATTTCCATGTGATTTACTGAACACTAGTTGTTTACGTTTATCGCCGTACCTTGAGGAGTACTCGTGCAATTCACTAATCGCATCAATCGTATCCAGGTCTCCGCCACTGCCGCGGTGATTAGCGCCGCGGAACAATTGAAAGCCAAGGGCGTGGATATCGCCGATTTCGGCCCAGGCGAACCGGACTTTCCGACTCCCGACCACATCAAAAAGGCGGCCATCAAGGCTATTGAAGAGAACCGCTCGAAGTACACACCGACTGGCGGCATCTCTCCCCTGCGCGAAGCCATCCCCGCATGGCACAAACGCGAACTGGGTTCGGACTTCACCGCCAAGGAATGCGCCGTGAGCGTTGGCGGCAAACACGCGATCTTCAATGTGATTTCCGTGTTGATTGACCATGGCGACGAAGTGGTTCTTCCCGCGCCCTACTGGGTCAGCTTCCCGGACATCATCAAATACGCCGGTGGCGTTCCCGTCATCGTGCAGACTCGCCCGGAAGACGGTTTCAGTGCAAAGGCCTCGGACATTGAGAAGGCCATCACGCCAAAAACGAAAATGGTGCTGATCAACTCACCGAGCAATCCCTCTGGCGGAGTGGTGAGCTCGGAGGAATACGAAAAGATTCTCGCTCTCTGTAAGAAGCACCATCTCTACCTGATGGGCGATGAGTGCTACTCCCATTTCGTCTACGAACCGCACAAGCCGTTCTCCATTGCCAGCGCAAAAAACGCCAAAGACAACGTCATCATTGTCGGCTCCGTGTCGAAGACCTTTGCCATGACCGGGTGGCGTATCGGCTACACCCTCGGTCCCGAAGCGCTCATGCAAGCCATCATCAAGGTACAGAGCCAGTCCACCTCCAATCCAACGTCCATCGCACAATATGCGGCCCTGGAAGCGATGACCGGAACAATGGAGACCGTTCCTCCGATGCTGGCCGAATACAAAAAGCGTCGCGAGCGTATCGTCACTGGTCTGCGCGCGATTCCCGGCGTCACTTGCGAATGGCCGGGCGGCGCTTTCTACGCCTTCCCGAACGTCTCCGCATACCTGGGTGAGGGAAAGCACGCCATCGCCAAATCCTGCACCGACCTCTCAAAATTACTTCTCGAAAAAGCGCACGTTGCGCTGGTGCCAGGCGAAGCCTTCGGAGCGCCAGGTTTTCTCCGGCTGTCTTACGCCACTTCGATTGAACGCATTGACGAGGGTCTGCGTCGCCTCGGAAGATTTTTCTCGCGTGCCGAGGCCGCCGCCTGATCCGTGCTGGAACCTGTTCCATCGCAAATTGAACCGATCTTTAGCCCGCGAATCTGGGGGTCGCGTTCGCTCGCACCGTACTTCCCCGACAAAACAAACTTGGCGCAGCCGATTGGCGAAGCGTGGCTTACTGCTCGGGAAGCATGTATCCGGAACGGCCCGTTCGCCGGACTGAAACTGGGTGACGCCTGGCATCAAATGCCTGCCGACTGGCGTGGCACTCGGCTTGCGTCTACTGCCGAGTTCCCCGTGCTCGTGAAGTTCATTTTTCCCGAGGATAAACTTTCCATCCAGGTTCATCCGGACGACACCTACGCGGCGCAGCACGAGCAAGCCGCGGGCGGCCGTGGCAAAACCGAAATGTGGCACATCGTTTCCAATCGGCCCGGCGCGGAAATTCTTTTGGGCCTCAAAGCTCCTATCAGTCGAGAAGATCTTTGCACTAGCATCCAACGCCACACTATCGAACAGCTTCTTGTTCACCATCGCGTTGCTCCCGGTGATACATATTTTGTCCCCGCCGGCACCATACATGCCATTAGTGGCGGCTCGGTCATTTGTGAGGTTCAGGAATATTCCGATCTCACCTATCGTGTCTACGATTTCGGCCGGGTTGATTCCGCAGGCAAGCCGCGAGAGCTCCACATTGAAAAGGCGCTGCAGGTCAGTTCCCTTGAGCCAACCGGCCATTTGAAAAGGTTTCCGCTCGCGCTTCATTCGCCCGACGCCAATAAACATCTCCTTGTGGGCTGCGAGTTCTTTGCCGCCGAGCGCTGGGATTGCCGCAAGATGACCTTCATCGAAAGCGAAGAAGAACAGTTTCAGCTGCTAATCATCCTCGAAGGATCAGGGACACTTCACGACTCCGAGGAATCCTTCCCCTTTCGTGCTGGCGAATCCTGGTTTGTGCCTGCCTCACTGCCGACTCTTTTGTTGCAGCCCAATGAGCCCACATCGCTGCTTCGCGTGTTCGTGCCGGACTATAACGCGCTTCATCACCAGCTTCGCAGCGTGGGCTTCGAAGAATCCGTCCTGGCCCGAGTGCTGGTAAGCTGACTCCTCATGGCCGGACGTCAGACATCAGAACCAAAACTCTCCACCCACGCGGTCATCTTGGCCGGGGGACGCGGCACGCGCTTCTGGCCCCGCAGCCGGACTAGCACTCCGAAACAGCTACTGAACATTGTCGGCAAGACCACCATGCTGGAGCAGACCGTCGAACGCCTTCGCCCGCTCTTTCCCCGTGATCATATCTGGACGGTCACGAATGTCGAGCAGTGCGCAGCTCTACGCAAACAGCTTCCGTCTGCGGCGCGCAAACGAGTCCTCATCGAGCCGGTGGGCAGGAACACGGCTGCCGCCATTGCCTTGGCGGCCATCCATGTTCGCCACGCTGCAAAAGGCGATGCTCTGCTCGCCGTCTTGCCCGCTGACCATTTCATCGCTCAACCAGACCGTTATCGAAAAGTTGTCGCGGAAGCGCTTCGCGTGGCACAAACTCCGGGCCGCATGGTGGTCCTGGGAATTCCGCCAACACACCCGGAAACCGGCTTCGGCTATATCGAACGCAAGAGCGATGCGTCAATCGGTGGTGGGAGTCAAGAATTTCCCGTGTTTCCCGTGCAGCGCTTCACGGAAAAACCGGAACTCGCCCTCGCGAAGGAGTACATTGCTTCCGGAAATTATCAGTGGAACGCGGGCATGTTCTTCTGGCGCGTTTCCACCTTCCTCGAAGCGCTCAAAAACTATCTTCCCAAAACGTTTCGCGGCCTCGAAGAACTCAGCCGCCATATCGGGAAGCCTACTTACGCCGCGAAGCTAAAAAAGATTTACCCCCGCCTGGAGAATATTTCCGTGGACTACTCCATTCTCGAGCGTGTCACCTCGGGTGCGAACGCGAACGAATCCAGCGTGTTCGTGATTCCCGCGCAAGTGGGTTGGAGCGACATTGGCTCGTGGGCAGCCGTATATGAATTGCTGGCCGGAAGTCCCGGACAAAACGTGGCTGCTGGACCACACGAGATCTTGGACGCGCGAGGCAACTTTTTGTGGAGTCCCACGAAACTCATCGCCGCCATCGGCGTGCATGATCTCGTCATGGTAGACACCGCCGACGCGTTGCTCATCTGTCCCCGCGATCGCGCGCAAGACGTCGGCAAAATCGTGAAGGCACTGGAAGCAAAAAAACGCAGCGGCCTCCTCTAGCCAGTTCAGTCAATATCCAAAATGGCTCCCGCCACTCTCCACCGCAAGCGGTTTTGGCAACAAATTTCTCGCGTATACTCGATTAGAAATGACCAAGCTTAAATTCGGAACCGATGGATGGCGCGCCATCATTGGCGAGGACTTCATCGTCGAAAATGCGTGCATTGTCGCGCAAGCGATCGCCCGCTATGTTGTTCGCGGCGAAGATCCTCGCAAAGGCGTGATCGTGGGCTACGATCACCGTTTCGAGTCGGACACTGTAGCGGCGGCCATCAGTGAAGTCATCAGCTCGACTGGCACACCCGTCTTCCTTACGGATAAGCCGTGCCCTACACCAGCAGTCTCACTTCTCGTGCGTCAGCGCCAGGCCGCTGGAGGCCTTGTCGTCACTGCCAGCCACAATCCTTCTTCCTGGAACGGCATCAAGTACAAAGCCAGCTATGGCAGCAGCGCGCTTCCCTCCATCGTTTCTCAAATCGAAGTGGAATTGAAGCACCTAGAAGAGTCGCCCACGCCGCCATTGCCTCCACGCGAAGAACTCATTCATTCCATTGAGCCTCGCGCACCTTATCTGGACACTCTCGAGAAACTGATCGATTGGAAGCGCCTTCGCGAAGCCAAGTTTCGTTTCGTGGTGGACCCGATGCACGGCTCCGCCGCCGGGCTTCTGCAGGAACTTTTCACGCGCAACGGGGTCAACAGCACAGAAATCCGCGGAACGCGCGATCCCCGGTTCGGTGGCGTTCACCCTGAACCCATCGAGCCTCACATTGACGCCGTTCGTAACGCTGTCCTTGCCGGCAAAGCTGATGCCGGCCTCGCTGCCGATGGTGACGGTGACCGTATCGGCGCCATCGATCGCGACGGCACCTTTGTCAATCCCCACCAGATTTTCGCTTTGATGGTCTGGCACCTGATCGGCACGCGCAACTTGAAAGGCGACATCGCGAAAACTTTTTCGGTCACCAAGCTGATCGACAAACTGGCGGCAAAGTACAATCGCAAACTCCACGAAGTTCCCATCGGCTTCAAATACATCTGCGAACTTATGTTGGAGCAGGACATCCTGATCGGCGGTGAAGAAAGTGGGGGCATCGGCACCAGCCTGTACCTCCCCGAGCGCGACGCAACCGTCTCCGCGCTCTTCCTGGCGGAGTTGATGGCCTGGCATGGTAAATCCCTGGGCGATTTGCTTCGCGTACTTTACGCAGAATTTGGCGAGTTCCACTACGGACGCGTGGATCTGGACGTCAAAGCCGGGCAGAAAGAAAAAGCCCTCGCCTATTTTGCGGACGAAAAGCGCAACGCCATCGGCGAGTGGCCGATAACTCGCCGCGAAACCCTGGACGGCATCAAAATCTATCTCGGCGATCTGGGCTGGCTCCTGCTTCGCCCTTCTGGCACGGAAAATCTCCTTCGCCTCTATTGCGAGACGAATGACGCGAAGGCCACCACCAGCGTACTGGTCGCGGTGAAAGAAATCGTGTCACGCCTATAGGAGAACCTGATGCAAACCATCAACCTGGCGCAAAAGTTCGCCCAGTTTTCCGAATATCGCAGCCCTAAAATCCTGGGCGAAGTCAATGATTGCGCTATCAAGGCCGTCAAACTGAAGGGGGAGTTCATCTGGCATCATCACGAAATCGAAGACGAACTTTTCCTGGTGGTAAAAGGAACGCTACGCATGAAATTCCGTGATCGTGAAGCCGTCATCCGCGAGGGCGAATTCATCATCGTGCCTCACGGGGTGGAGCATCTCCCAGTGGCGGAGGAGGAAGTCCACCTCCTTCTGATCGAACCCACCGGCACGTTGAACACCGGGAATATCGCAAACGAAATAACCGTTCGTAACCCCGAACGTCTATAACCCGGTTACACTGTACGCAGACTCATTCACGGAGAAACGATGCAGCACCGCTTCTACACACTTGATGTCTTCACGACCACCCGCTTTCAAGGCAATCCGCTCGCGGTCGTCGCCGATGGCGACGGCTTCTCCAACGATCAGATGCAAGCCATTGCCCGCGAGATGAACCTTTCCGAAACGGTCTTCGTCCAGAAACCGACCGACGATCGCGCTTTGGCCCGCCTGCGCATTTTTACCGCCAAGCAAGAGTTGCAGCTTGCCGGTCATCCCGTCATCGGCACGTGGTTTCTGCTTGCCGAGCTCGGCGTAGTCCCCGCGCAGGAAGGTGGCGTGCATGTCATGCAACAGACCGGCGCTGGAATTCTTCCCGTTGAGATCCGTTTCAAGGACGGCCGCCCGCAGCGCGTGACCATGACGCAAAAAGTCGCCGCCTTCAAGTCTCCGAAATTCACGGCGAACAAATTGGCCGCGGCGTTAGGCGTATCAGCAAAGGACTTCGATCCGCACCTCGAACCGGAAATTGTCTTCACAGGCATCTCCAATCTGATGGTGCCGATGAAGAATCGCAGCGCCCTCGGAAAAATTCAGATGAACATTTTCGAAATGTCGAAATTGCTCAACAAACAAGCGACCATGGCGTATTGTTTCGCGAACGGCGCCGAGCGCCACGCCTTTGCCCGCGGCATGCTCCCTTGGGAACTCTATGAAGACGCCGCCACCGGTTCCGCGGCGGGTTCGTTAGGTGCGTACATGGTGAAGCACGGCAAACTCAGTTCCGGGCACACGCTGCACATCGCGCAAGGAATAGAAATGGGGCGTCCCAGCGAAATTGAAGTGGAAGTTTCGCAAAACGGAAAAAAGCTCACGCCGCGCGTTAGTGGCGCCGCGGTAAAAGTCCTCGAAGGCACAATCGCCTCCTAACTCTTCGTGGGGGCGCCGCATTGCTGCGCCCCATGTCCGCACGATGCAAACCGCTATCGCCGTTTTTTTTGGTTGTGTTGGTTACCGAACTCGTGAGGGCGCCAACTCCGCCCTAGCTCGCCGGCAACGTCTTCCGATACGTATCCAAAATCCCATTCACGAATCCGCCCGCTTCTTCCGAAGAAAATTTCTTCGCCAACTCCACGGCCTCGTCGATCACCACCTTGTGCGGCGTATCGTTGGTTCTCATCTCGAACAACGCCAGCCGCAGGATAGCTCGATCAATCGCCGCCACCCGCTCGATCCGCCAGTTCGCCGCATGTTTCGAAATAATCTCATCCAGATCGCTCGAATTGCGCGCCGCACCCTCAAATAACTGGTTCGCAAACGTCCGCGTCTGTTGCGCCGCCTTTGCGCTTTTCCAGAAGGACACTTCTAGCCGGGCCATTTCCTGCTGGCTCATATCCCACTGAAACAACATCTGCATCGCGAATTCCCTGGATTTGGTGCGAAGTGACACTCTATTTCCGCCGTTTCTTCAAGCTAGTATCCGTCTTCGTCGCCGCGCGAAGTTTCCGGGTGAGTTGTGCCATTTCGATTGCTCCGATTCCCGCGTCATACCCTTTGTTTCCACCCTTCAACCCTGCCCGGTCGATGGCCTGCTCCAACGTGTCGCAAGTCAGCACGCAGAACATCACTGGCACGCCGCTGTCCATTTGTGCAAGTTGCAATCCCCTTGCAGTCTCCGAACAAACGTAATCGTAGTGCGTCGTTTCGCCACGCAAAACGCAGCCGATCGCAATGAGCGCATCGTACTTTCCAGTCTCGACCAATTTCTTCGCCGCCAAAGGCAATTCAAACGCTCCGGGAACATGCACAACGTCGACGCGCTCGCCACTCGCCCCGCTGCGCTCTAACGCATCCACCGCGCCTTGCAACAATCTCTCCGTGATGAAACTGTTGAACCGGCTCACCACGATTCCAAATCGAAATCCGGCGGCATTCAGTCCGCCGTCAATCTTTCCGGTTTCTATTTTGTTCGCCATCGAATGGTTATTTGCCTTTAAATTCTGGCGCCCGCTTCTCCAAAAATGCCTTGGTGCCCTCGCGCATATCGTCCGTCGCGCAGCACAAACCAAACAACGTCGCTTCCAGGAAAAGCCCCTCTTCCTGCGGCATTTCCATTCCGCGCTCAATCGCTTCCATGCAATATTTCACTGCCAGCGGAGCCTTCTCGATAATTTTCTTTGCCATTGCCTCTGCCGCGGGCAGCAACTCCGCAGGTTCGTGCACCCGATTCACCAAGCCAATGCGCTGAGCTTCTTCCGCCGAAATCATCTCACCCGTTAGGCACAGTTCGTGGGCCATGCCTTTCCCGCAGAGGCGCGTCAGTCGCTGCGATCCGCCGTAGCCGGGGATAATTCCCAGCTTTACTTCTGGTTGCCCTATTCTCGCAGTCTTGCTGGCAAGTCGCATCGAGCAGGAAAGCGCCAGTTCGCATCCACCGCCCAGCGCAAACCCATTAATCGCGCAGATGGAAGGCTTGCCCATGGTCTCCAGCAAATGAAGAACACTTTGCCCGTAGAGCGAAAACTCCTTGCCATCCACGGGCGATTGCTGCGCCAATTCGTTGATATCCGCGCCGGCAACAAACGCCTTCTCGCCCGCCCCAGTCAGAATCAGCACGCGAACAGTCGCGTCGCCTCGCGCATCCAGCAGCGAGTGCTGCAATTCCTCAATCGTTTTACGGTTTAGCGCGTTCAGAACCTTCGGCCGATTGAAAGTAATAAACGCAAGGCTGTCTCTCTTTTCGTACAAAATGTTTTCGTAGCCCATCTCGTTCCTTCAGAGCTCCAGCGCTTTCGGGTTGTTCGGATCCGCGTAGTCATAAAACCCGTGGCCCGTCTTCCGTCCATGCCAGCCAGCCAGCACCATTCGCTTCAACAGCGGCGGCGCCGCGAATCGCTTCTCTTTGAACTCATCAAACATGATCTGCGAAATGTAGTACGTCGTGTCCAGCCCCACAAAATCCAGCAGTGTAAACGGCCCCATCGGATAACCGCACCCAAGTTTCATCGAATTGTCGATGTCCACCACCGAGCCTACGCCCTCCTCAAGCGCGCGAATCGCGTCCAGAAGATATGGCACCAGCAAGCGGTTGACAATAAAGCCTCCGCTATCGTTTGCGCGCACCGGCGTTTTCCCTAGCTTGGCACCAAACGCAACCATCTCCTCATAGACGGCCGGATCGGTGGCAATCGTGCGCACCACTTCCACCAGCTTCATCACCGGCACAGGATTAAAGAAATGCAACCCCACAAAACGTTGCGGGCGCTTCGTCGACGCAGCGATTTGCGTAATTGTCAGCGAGGATGTGTTACTCGCAAAAATCGTATGCGCAGGGCACAGCGTGTCCAGCGCAACAAATAATTCGCGCTTCACCGGTAATTGCTCGACGATTGCTTCTATTATCAAATCGCAGTCTTTCAAATCCTCCAGGGAAGTCGTGCCTTTCAACCGGCCGCGAACTTCTCCCTTCGCCGTTTCTGTCAGCGTACCCTTCTCCACTAGCCGGTTCAGATTCTTCTCGATACCCTTAAGACCTTTCTCGACAAGCTCCCCGTTCACTTCGCGGACCACGGTCGAAAACCCTGCCTGGCTGCACACCTGCGCAATCCCTGAGCCCATTAGCCCACACCCGACGACACCGACTTTCTGAATCGCCATTCGCTTTCCTCGCGTCCGCGGATCCCTATTTATCTGGCGGGCAGAATCAATCGTGAAAAGTGTATCAGAGCTTCCGCATGAAGCCTTGCTCGATCAATTTCTTGACGCCTCGACGATCATTGCAATGCCTTGCCCGCCGCCGATGCACGCGGTCGCCAATCCATACTTCAACCCGTTTCGACGCAATTCGTTCAGCAGCGTGATCACCAGTCGCGTTCCCGTAGCGCCAAGCGGATGCCCCAGCGCAATCGCTCCGCCGTTCACGTTCGTCTTATCGCGATTCAGCCCCAGTTCCTTTTCCACTGCGAGATATTGCGCTGCAAACGCTTCATTCACTTCCACGCGATCCATCTGCTCCAGCTTCAATCCAGCATTTTGCAGCGCCTTCCGCGTCGAGGGCACCGGTCCGATTCCCATATTTGTCGGATCAACACCGGTCACCGCCCACGAAACAATTCGGCCGATCGGTTTCAATCCCCGCTCTTTCGCCGTCTTCTCGCGCGTCATCACCACCGCCGCCGCGCCGTCCACGATCCCACTCGCATTCCCGGCGGTCACGATTCCATCCTTCTTGAACGATGGCGGCAATTTTTCAAGTGTCTCCAGCGTCGTTTCCGGCCGCCGGTGATCGTCTTCGCTTATCAACAGTACTTTCTTGCCCTGCTTTATCTCGATGGGAGCAAGCTCCTCCTTAAAACGGCAAGCCTTGTACGCCGCGTCCGCTGCCTGCTGGCTTCGTAACGCGTATTCATCGGCATGTTTCCGTGTAATCCCGGTTTGTTCCGCAAGCTTTTCCGCCGTCAGCGCCATCGGCATTCCACAGTAAGAGTCCGTCAACCCAACAAAAAGAAAATCCTCCAGCGCGCCACCGCCCAGTTTCAGCCCCGTTCGCGCGCCGCGAATCACGAACGGCGCCTGCGTCATATTTTCCATGCCGCCTGCCAGCACCATCTCCGCTTCGCCAAGCAGCAATCGCTGTGCGCCCTGCACCAGCGCCTCGATTCCCGATCCGCACAAACGGTTCACGGTCACCGCCGGCACTTCATTTTTCAATCCAGCTTTCAACCCGACGTGTCGTGCGCCGTAGATTGCATCCGCACTGGTCTGCAGTACGTTCCCAAAAATTACGTGGTCGAATTCCGAAGGGTCCACGCCCGATCGCTCAATCGCCCCCTTCGATGCGTGCGCCCCGAGATCAATGGCCGACACCTCCGAAAACGCCCCGGTGTACCGCGCCATGGGCGTGCGCGCCCCTGCAACAATGACAACATCAGTTGGAAACATGCTTCCTTCTTTCGTTTGTGGCTTTGGTTTGGGGGTTTCGCCCGTTAAGAATACAATCTTAATTCCGTAGCGTCTCGGACGCTACCACCGTGTCTCCGCCGCGCTTGCGCGCCTCATCCATGGTGAACTCCGCGCGGTTAATCAAGTCCGTGACAATGTCCTCGCTCTCATACTCCTGCTTGGTGGCTGCCTCGACGATTCCCGCGCTCAGCGTGATCTGTGTCGAGTCCCAAGGCGGACGAACCCCCGCAGCCGCCCGCCGTAGTTTTTCCACCAGATTCTGCGCACCGTTCAGCGACGTGTCCGGCAAAATAAACGCCAGCGACCACGATGTATACTTCACCGCCATATCGTTTTGTCGCACGATGGGCTGCAGCGAACGAGCCAACTGCTCCAGAAATCTCTCCAGCGGCGCCTCTCCCTGTTGTCGCAACATGTCCGCGCCCCGGTCAATCTGTAAGATAGCCACCGCCAACGAAGTCCCCTGGGTGCGCGCCCGGTCCGCTTCGTTTAGTAAACATCCGATATACGAACTGCGGCTCAGCAATCCAGTGCGTTCATCGGAAACGCCCATTCTGCGCACCAGCGAACGCAGGCGCGTGTGGCTGACGCTCATCATCATCTGATCGCCGATCGCCTGCAAAAAATAAGTCTCGTTCGGCTTCCACCTGTGTTCCGTTTGGTGTGCCACAATAATCATTCCCGCGGGCGCTTGCGTTTCCTTGTCAGTGATCGTCACGCCAAGTGCCGTTGCCAATCCCAATTCCGGAAGAATAGATCCTTCGCTCGCCTCCACCACCATCCCGCCCAATTCGTCCGCTGTCGCTTTTTCCATCTGCGCGAGCAGTAATACTACCTGAGCGCCAGGTGCCGCCTTCAGGTGTGGCGCGCAATATTCGGCAGCCATCTCCGGCGGCCGGCCCGGCGAACCGATCACCGCGAAGGTTCTGGCGGCCTTTAAGTAGGCACCCACTTCGCTCACGGTCGTATTCAACATGGCACGCGGGGTCTGCTGGCGAAAAATCTTCTGATTAATCTCCGATATCTTCGTCAGATCTCGCAGAGTATCCGCGGTATATACGCCTGTGCGACTGGCGGGCGAAACAGGTTGCGCCTCCACCGCTGGTACTGGCGGTGGCGCGGACTTTTGCGCCTGTTCTGCTTTCGTCGCCGTCTTCGGCCACCAGTTAGCCATCTGGTATAGATTTTGCAGTCGGGCGTTTCGTTCTTCTTCGCCCGGAAACATCGCCGCTATTTTCTGCAAACGGTCAATGGCTTTCGATTGCAGCGAATATTGAAGGAAAATCTCGGTCTGCACGATCAGATCTTCCAAGGCTTGCATGTTGCGACTTTCTTCGCTGGCTGGGCTTGCGTGGGAAGCACTCTCGCTCGCCGGCGCCCTCGCAGATGAACCCTGGTTCGACTGCGAAGTCACCGTCTTTGCCATTCTGCTGGCCACTCTTCTAAGAAAAGTTTCGTCCGCATGGCCCCGAAGTCGTTCCAACCGCTCCTGGTTGCGGTAATCGTAGGAATCGATATCTACCAATCTCTCCAGGACCTCGCTAGCCTTCGGGAAGTTTCCGGAATTGTAGTTCGCATCGAACAGTCGGATTAGCACCTCGAAATACTGTGATTCCCGGTTTAATTCGTTGTACAACAACGCCCAGAACTCCAAAATCGGTTGCGACTCTGGATGCTTGGCTCCCAAACCTTCCATCAAAGCGGTGAACTCCACGAATTTCTTGTCCGCGAACATCCGCCGCTTGAGGGTCAGTAGGATTTCCACCGATTTGGAATCCTGCCCGGCATCCGAGTAGGCATCTGCCAATCCTATCAGTCGTGTTATGCCTTCATTTTTTTCGCGCAGAAGCTTCTCAAGGATAGCTCGCGCGCGATCCAATTGACCCGCCTGCAGCAGTGCGTCTGCAAACGTGTCCTGAAAATTAACGTCGCTTTCGGTCGCCGCGAACGGCTCCAGGAGAGCCGAGGCCTCTGCCGCTTCGCCGTTTCTAAGTTTCGCTTCGGCGTAAAGAAGCGCCACGCTGCGCTCCTGCGGAGCCAGTGAATACGCGAGTCCCAGCAATTTCATTGCGTCGGGATGAGCGCCAGTTGCCGCAGCAAGTTGTCCCGCGCGCAGAAACGATCGAGCCGCCAGCGTGTTCTTTCCCAATTGCGCGGCTACTTCCGCAAGCTTCAGTTGTCTTGCGATCTTGTCTGGATCGAGTTGCGCTGCGCGCTCCCAACAAAACAGAGCGTCTTCGGCCCGTCCTGCTTCGGTGAACATTTCCGCCGCGCGTGTGTATTGCTCAGTCGCCTCTTCGGGATGGTTCAAGCGTTGCTGCAGAAACGCATACCGCGCCACCCGTTCCGGAGGCTGCGGCGTAAGCGCGTTCCGCAAGAAACGGTTGTAGATCGCCAGCGCCTTGGATTCTTCCTTGGGATCGATCAGCAGGTCGAACAGATGCCCGTAATAAACCACCGCGCGATCCGGTTGCTCCACGCGGGTATAAAGGTCCCCTAGCGCTTGCGTGGCCTCCTGATGCTGGGGAGCCTCATCCAACACTCCCAGATAAGCCTCGATGGCATCCTCGACGCGATTCTTCTCGAGGAATTTTTTCGCCCGTTCAAGCTGCTTGTTGACGTCTGCGGCCATCGGCCCCGGTTGTCCTTGATTGCTTTATTTGAATTTCGGCGAGGATAGATTCGCCGTCGAAACGAACTCCTCTTTCACTATATACCCGCGTTTGGACTCGTCCAAACGGGTCTGGCGCGACGTTGGGCAATTCGCCAAGAGCCTTTCTCTCAGGCTTTTTCCAGCAGGCTGACGCGCCCCTTTCTTTGTGGCAAACTAGTAGTTCCGCGGCACGCTTTGAGCGGGGTGAGTGCTTCCTACCCCGGTGCGAAGGCCCGCCGTCTATCTCTCAGGAACACCATCAGGCCATAACCTGGCGGTCTAGGATACGAATGGACCCTAAGTTCATCCGCAATTTCTGTATCATCGCGCACATCGACCACGGCAAGTCCACACTCGCCGATCGTCTGCTGGAAATGACGGGTGCTTTGACGGAGCGCGAGATGCACGAGCAGTTCCTCGACTCCATGGACCTGGAACGCGAGCGCGGCATCACCATCAAAGCCAAGAGCATTCGTCTTCATTACAAAGCGAAAGATGGCAACACCTATCGTTTGAACTTGATCGATACCCCGGGCCACGTGGATTTCTCCTACGAAGTTTCTCGAGCGCTTTCCGCGTGCGAAGGCGCGCTTCTGGTGGTGGACGCTAGCCAGGGCGTAGAGGCGCAAACCGTCGCCAACACTTTCCTCGCCGCTGCACAGAACCTCACCATCATCCCCGTCATCAATAAAATCGACTTGCCCGCGGCTCAGCCGGATTTCGTCAAAGAACAAATCGAAACTGTGCTGGCGATTCCCGCGAACGACGCCTTGCCTATCAGCGCAAAAAGCGGTATGGGTGTCGAAGATGTACTCGAAGCTATCGTGCAACGCGTTCCCCCACCAAAAGGCAGCGCGGATAAACCGTTGCAAGCTCTGATTTTCGATTCCTGGTTCGACCCCTATCGCGGCGCGGTAGTGCTGGTATGCGTAAAGCAGGGCCGCCTCACTCCGCATACGAAAATCAAATTGTGCGCGGGAGATGAAGTCTACGAAGTGGAAACACTCGGAACGCTCACTCCGAAGCCGATTGCCTTGCAGGAATTGGAAGCCGGTGATGTCGGCTTCATCGTTGCAAACATCAAACGCGTCGCCGATGCTCGCATGGGCGACACCATCATCGAAGCGTCCAATCCCGCGCCGCCACTCCCCGGCTTCGAAGCCACCAAGCCCATGGTCTTCGCCGGACTTTTCCCGGTTCTCGCCGATGAGTACGAGCCTCTCCGCGATGCCCTCGGCAAACTCCAATTGAATGACGCGGCCTTCTTCTACGAGCCGGAAAATTCTGTCGCGCTCGGTTTCGGCTTTCGCTGCGGCTTCCTCGGCCTGCTGCACATGGAGATTGTTCAGGAGCGGCTGGAGCGCGAATTCGGCCTCAACCTCATTACCACCGCGCCCAGCGTGCGTTATCGCATCACACGTGTCGGCGGCGAAGTCATCGAAGTCGATAGCCCCGCAAAGTTTCCGAATCCCAGTGACATCGAGAAAATCGAAGAGCCCATCATCACCGCCATGATCATCACCAGCGACGATTCCGTCGGCGGCATCCTGCAGCTGTGCCAGGACAAGCGCGGCACGCAAAAGAATTTCGAATATCTTTCTCCCACGCGCGTCATGCTCACATACGAATTGCCCTTGAACGAAATTGTTCTCGATTTCTACGATCGCCTGAAAAGCGTTTCCCGAGGTTACGCGTCACTCGACTACCACCTCGCCGGGTACAAAGAATCAGATCTCGTGAAGCTGGACGTCCTCGTCGGCGGCGAGCCGGTGGATGCGCTCGCGCTTATTTGTCACCGTGATACCTCCTATGATCGAGGCCGCGAACTGGTCACCCGCTTGCGCAAACTCATCCCGCGCCAAATGTTTGAAGTTCCCATTCAAGCCGCGATCGGCAGCCGCGTCATCGCCCGCGAGACCGTCGCCGCTGTCCGCAAGAATGTGCTCGCCAAATGCTACGGAGGAGACATCAGCCGCAAGCGCAAACTCCTCGAAAAACAAAAAGAAGGAAAAAAGCGCATGAAGCGCGTGGGCCAGGTAGACATCCCCCAGGAAGCCTTCCTGGCCGTCCTGAATCTATCCGGCGACGACGAAGACTAGCCATCTGGGTAGGGGCGCAGCATTGCTGCGCCCCATGTCCGCACGATTTATAAATCAGCGCCGGCCCGCTTGTCTGCTGCACATTTTTCTAGATTGGGTGGGTGGGTGGGTGGGTTTTTCTCGGTGCCTGCTCTTCTACTCTGCGGGCTCTTCCTTCTCTCTGACTTCCGTCCTCAATCCCCCCCGGTGCAACTGAATCCTCACTTCCGCTCCGATCGCAACCTGATTGGCGTCTCGCAACACGTTTCCGCTCGCATCCGTCGCGATGGCATACCCGCGTTCCAGCACTTTCAATGGACCACGCTCCTCAAGTTGAAGCGCCAGCCGCTCCCACGTCTCCCGCTTCATGCGCACCACGCGCTCTGTACGGCCCCCCAACGCTTGCGTCACTCTTTGCAACCGCAGCCGCAATCTTGAAATCTTTGCGCGAAAATCGAACGAAGCGACACGAAGCTGGCACACGGAGAATCGTTTTCGCGACCTCTCCAGACGCCCACGTAGCTCCACCGCCAGCCGTGAAGTCAATTCATCCGCTCGCTGCCGCCGCTGGTGCAACAGATCGATCGGTCGCCGAAACCCACGGCTGGCCCCCAGCTCATGCACCCGTCGGGAAAATTCCACCAACCGGTAACGCATCAGGCTCTCCAACGTCTCCCGCACATCAGCAATATGCTTATCGAATTCCCGTCGCGTCTGCACTACAAGCTCTGCCGCTGCGGAAGGGGTTGACGCGCGCACATCCGCCACAAAATCCGCGATCGTGAAATCCGTTTCGTGGCCAACGCCGCAGATCAGTGGTATAGACAATGCCGCAATAGCACGCACAACTTTTTCCTCATTGAACGACCACAAATCCTCGATGGATCCGCCGCCGCGCACCAACAAGATCACATCGACCGAGCGGCTTCTGTGAAAGTGCAGCAGCGCCTCCAAAATCTCCTCCGCGGAACCTTCTCCCTGCACGCGCACCGGAAACAGCGTCAAATGCACATTGGGAAATCGCCGCGTCAAAATCCGGACCACGTCGCGGACTGCCGCGCCCGTCGGCGAAGTAATCAGCCCGATGCGGCTGGGCAGCAACGGCAGAGGTTTCTTCCGCGACGCATCGAACAACCCTTCTGCTTCCAGTCGTCGTTTCAATTGCTCGAACGCCAGTTGCAATGCCCCAAGCCCAACGGGCTCGAGCGACTCCACGTAGATCTGATACTCGCCGCGCGCGTCATAGACGCTGATCGACCCGCGCACTGTTACCTGCAAACCGTCCTCCGGCCGAAATTTCAATCCGCGCGTCTGTTGCTTGAACAAAACGCAGCGCACCTGGGCGCGTTCATCCTTCAACGTGAAATAGAAATGCCCAGACTGCGCCTCCCTGCAATTCGAAATCTCTCCGTGCACGGAAATGTCCGTGAATTTCTTCGCCAGCAGTTCGCGTATCTGAGCAGTCAGCTCGCCAACGGTAAAAACGCGCTGCTCCGGCTGCAAGTTAAAGGAAAATTGTGCGGTAACTTTGTCCATCCGCTCCATCTTATGTAGCGGCCGCTTTCTGAAGCGGGCGCATTTGGTGTGCTAAAACTCGCGCCTACCGCCGAGACCGCGAAATCACCCAAAACAAAAAACTGATCCCGACACTCAACACAATACAAGTCGCAATGGGAAAATAAAATGTGGTGTTCTGACCTTTATGAACAATGTCCCCAGGCAATCGCCCCAACCGGAACGGCAGCCTTCCGCCAAAAAAGAAAAACGCGCCCACGAGAACAACAAACCCGCCAAGGAACAGCAACGACCGTCCGAGTTCGCGAGCCCCATCCATCCTCAGGCAGCCGCTGCGATTCTCCGCATCAAATCCCGCTGTTCGTCAATGGATTCAGCCCCAATCGTGAATGCATCCAGCAAACCCAATCCCAGCGCATACCGGAGCGCTTCATCCTGCCGTGTGCGCAAATCGCCTTGCCCTAGAATCTTCATTCCAATAATTCCCTTGCCGGCCGCTTTCATCTTGCGAATCACTGCGACCACCGTGTCGGGATCCGCATCCATATGCGAGCCTATCGGATTGATCCGCACCAGGTCCACATCCACCCATGGCGAATCCGCTGCGGCGCGCAAAGCCTCAATCGAATGGCAACTGCATCCGTGCGCCCGAATAATCCCTTTGTCTTTCGCTTCCGAAAGCACGTCCATCGCGCCGCGATAGCGCGTCGTCCAATCGCTCTCGGTCACGCAATGCATCAGCACGATATCCAGATGATCCGTGCCCAGTTCGCGCCGAAACCGTTCCAGGTCCGCCTTCATGCCGTTCGCATCCCGCGCCCAGGATTTCGTCAATATCGTCACTTTGCTGCGGTCTACGTGTTTCAGCGCTTCGGCAACGTGTGGATGGCTGCCGTAACTGTCCGCCGAATCGAAAAATCGCAGCCCATTGTCGTTTCCATTCAAAAGCAACTGCGACAATCCGCTCACGCCCAGCGACGTCTGGTTAGAGCGATGGCCGACCCCGTTGGTTCCGGTTCCCATCCCCAAACGGGACGTCTGAATTCCAGTGTTACCCAACGTCACGGTATCCGTAGCAGAGAATTTTTGAGTTAACCCGGGAATCGCGGCTAGTCGCACTGCCAAAGTTCGCGGTGCCAGCCAAGCGGTAGCGGCTCCGAACGCGGCATGACCAAAAAATTGCCGCCGAGTTATGCGAGACATGGGGACCTCCCTCAGCGCAAGAAAGGCAGATTCCTGCCTATTATGCTCAGACGCATGAAAAAGGGGAATAGGGGCGGCCAGCTACGCCCAACCTTTTATCGCGGCAAGTAGTTATAGCGGCGCAAGTTCGAATTGCAAACGCCCTTTTTGGAAGGAAGCTTAGATCAATTCCAGCCCGGAGAAAAAATACCCAATCTCAAACGCCGCAGTCTCCGGCGCATCGGAACCGTGGGTGCAATTGTTGCCGATGCTGGTTCCCAGATCGTGACGAATCGTGCCCGGGGCTGCTTTCTTGGGATCAGTTGCGCCCATCGTGTCGCGCCATTTCAGAATCGCGCCTTCCGCTTCCAATACCATCGCAAAGATTTTGCCGGAGCTCATAAATTCCGTCAGCTCTCCAAAAAATGGTCGCTCCTTATGCACTGCGTAAAATCCGCCAGCCTCCTCTTTCGTCAAGCGCATGGATTTGATCGCTACAATCTTGAATCCCGCCTTATGAATCCGCGCCAAAATGTCGCCCTGTAACCCGCGGCCCATCGCATCCGGCTTGATAATCGCAAACGTCCGTTCAATCGCCACAAATTCTCCTTTTCTACTTAAGTACTGTTTTCACGGTCGAGCCTAGGTCCGCGGGCGTCTCCACCGTATGAATACCTGCCGCATTCATCGCCGTGTATTTATCTTTCGCCGTTCCCTGCCCACCGCTGATAATCGCGCCGGCATGCCCCATTCTGCGTCCCGGAGGCGCAGTCTGCCCCGCAATAAATCCAACCACCGGCTTCTTCACGTGTACCTTAATCCACTCGGAAGCCCGTTCTTCCGCATTCCCACCAATCTCGCCAATCAAAATAATCGCGTGCGTGTCCGGATCATCGTTGAACATCTGTATCGAATCCAGAAACGAAGTCCCAATGATCGGGTCGCCGCCAATTCCAATACACGTGGATTGCCCGATACCAAGTTGCGTCAACTGGTGTACCGCTTCGTAAGTCAAAGTTCCGCTGCGGCTCACCACGCCCACAACTCCCTGCTTGTGAATCCGCCCCGGCATAATTCCGATCTTGCATTTGCCCGGAGAAATAACGCCGGGACAATTCGGACCAACCAGCCTCGTCTTCGTCTTATCCACCACCTGAGCAACGCGCACCATATCCAGTACCGGAATTCCTTCGGTGATGCACACCACCAACGGCACCAGCGCATCTGCCGCTTCCAGAATCGCGTCTGAAGCATACGGCGGCGGCACAAAGATGACCGAAGCATCTGCTCCGGTAGCCTTCACTGCTTCGGCAACAGTGTTGAACACCGGCCGTTCCAGGTGCTTTGTTCCGCCCTTCCCTGGCGTAACTCCGCCCACCACATTCGTTCCGTACTCGATCATCTGCTGCGCGTGAAACGTTCCCTCGCGCCCGGTGAATCCCTGCACCAGCACCCGCGTCTTTTCATTCACCAGAACGCTCATCGCGCACCCCCAGCCAGCGCGACCACTTTTTGCGCTCCATCTTTCATTCCGTCCGCGATCGTAAAATTCAACCCGCTATCCCGTAAAACCTGCTGCCCGCGTTCCACGTTGGTTCCTTCCATGCGCACGACCACCGGTATCTTCACCTCTAAATCCTTAGCCGCTGCTACCACCCCCGTAGCCAGCACATCGCAGCGCAAAATTCCCCCAAAAATATTGATGAACACCGCCTTCACCGCGGGATCGCTCAGCAAGATCCGAAACGCGTTTTTCACCTGGTCCGCCGAGGCCCCGCCGCCCACGTCCAGGAAATTCGCCGGTGATCCGCCCGCATACTTGATGATGTCCATCGTGGCCATCGCCAGCCCCGCGCCGTTCACCATGCACGCCACGTTGCCGTCCAATTTGATGTAGTTCAATCCGTACTTCGAAGCTTCCACTTCCAACGGATCTTCCTCATCCAGGTCGCGCAATTCGCGCAACTCCTTGTGGCGGAACAGCGCATTGTCGTCGAAGGTCATCTTCGCGTCCAGCGCCACTAGCCTTCCGTCACCGGTCAACACGCACGGATTAATCTCCAGCAGCGATGCGTCAGTATCCACAAAGGCCCGGTACAGCGCCTGAAAAAAGTGCGTCGCCACGCTGGTTAATTCGCCGGGAAGCTTTAGCGCAAACGCAATTTTCCGTGCTTGATACGGCTGCAAACCCACCGCTGGGTGAATCGGTTCGCGAATGATCGCGCTCGGATTTTCTTTCGCGACCTCTTCGATATCCATTCCGCCCGCGGAGCTTGCCATGAACACTGGCCTGCCGGATTCGCGGTCCACCAACAGCCCCAGGTACAGTTCCCTCTTGATGTCCAGTCCTTCTTCGATCAGCAACCGCCGTACAACGCGTCCTTGCGGGCCGGTCTGCGGCGTGACCAACGTCATTCCTACAATCTGCGAAGCATATTCAGCCGCTTCGTCCGACGAGCGCGCCAGCTTCACGCCGCCACCCTTTCCGCGTCCCCCGGCATGGATCTGCGCCTTCACCACCGCCACCTGCCACTTCAGCCGCTGCGCTGCCTCGCGCGCTTCTTCCTTCGTGAATACAACCTCGCCTCGTGGCGTCGTCACGCCGTAACGCGCCAGTATCGCTTTCGCTTGATATTCGTGAATCTTCATGTGAGGTTCTGCCTTCTACACTGCCCTTCGGAGTTCGGGCCGCGCTCCGTGCCGCATTGCGCAGCGCACAGATGTTAGAATTTGAGGCTTCGCAAACACTAAAGTCTACTTGAGACACGAAGAACGGGCAAGACGGCGAAATCGCTGGCGAAAAGTACAATGCTTTCGATCGCATCATTGTTTGACAAACTGGAAGCCGGCCGCGTCCTCGAGCGCGACGAGGCCGAATTCTTCATGCAGCAAGTTCTCACTGGAACACTCGAAACGTCATTACTCGTCAATTTCCTTCACGCCTTCAACCAACGCCCTGTTCACACCAACGAACTCACGGGCTTTGCGGCCGTCATCCGCCAGCACGCCGCTCCTGTATTTGCCCCAGGCGAAGCTCGCCCTGTGTGGATGGTCGACACATGCGGCACAGGCGGCGACGCCCTCGGCACCTTCAATATTTCGACTGCTGCCGCGTTTGTGGCTGCGGCGGCGGGTGCCACCGTTGCGAAACATGGTAATCGCGCCGCAACCTCTCGCACCGGCTCCGCCGACGTCCTCGAAGCCCTGGGCGTCCGCATAGACCTCACGCCTAATCAGGTCGGACGCGCGATTCGCGAAGTGGGCATCGGCTTTCTTTTCGCGCCGTCGATACACTCCGCCATGCGCCACGCCGCCCCCGCCCGCAAAGAGATAGGCAAACGCACCGTGTTCAATCTTCTCGGGCCGCTCACAAATCCAGCCGGAGCCGAAGCGCAGGTGCTCGGCGTTTATTCGCGAGATGTCCTCGAGCCAGTCGCAAACGCCTTGGTAGCGCTCAAAATCGGGCACGCCTTCGTCGTGAGCGGCGCTGGCGGTCTGGATGAAATCTCACTGGAAGGAGAAACCGTCGTCGCGGAAGTGCGCGGTAAACAAATCCGCCGCTACACCATCGCGCCAGCGGACTTTGGAGTCGCACGTGCACCTCTAGCTTGCCTGTTGGGGGGCAGCGCAGCAGAAAATGCCGCGCTTATCCTCGACCTATTTCAACAAGACTCCGGACCAAGGCGCGACATCGTCGTCATCAATGCCGCCGCGGCCTTAGTTGCCTCCGGCCGCGCGAAAAACTTCCTCGAAGGGGCGTCTCTGGCCAGCGAAGCCATCCACTCAGGAGCCGCCCTCGAAAAATTGGAGCGCCTGATCGCATTCTCCAATGCAATGCCGCTCGGAAAAAATCAGACGTCCTAGCTGCCTGTGAGCCAAAAGTGCCTCCGCGATCTCGGCGGCCACTCTGCTTCCTCTGCGGTAATTCTTTTTCTTCCTTTAGGGCTTCGCGGGGCTCTCTATTCCGCTTCCCGAATTGATAATGTCGTGGATCCGCCAGGCGGCCACTGCCGCAACCGCTCCCCCAACAATAAAATCTTATTCGCGCCCCAGATCTTGCCACCTCCGCCGCCGGTAACTGCTTCCGCGCCCGACTTATCCCCACCAAGATAAATCCGGTACGTATCTCCTCCCGGTAAAACCTGAAACTCCCGCCGGTACAGAAACGCCAGATCGCCGTGCTTCGCCGTAATTTGTAACACTCCCGGCTTCCAGATCATCACTTCCGCCTGCGAAGGAGCATTGTTCGCTGGTTTCACGATCGCCCCCAACGCATGAACTTCCACCGCCACGCTTTCTCCCGCTGAAAAATAGACGCTCCCGGCATCCAGATCCGCATGAGACCCATGCTCGATCCGATGCAGCGACACCTTGCTGTCCCGCCCAGCGTAAGAATACTGCCTCCCACTCGCGCGGTCATCCTCCCGCTGCTCTCCGTCGAGAGCGTTTCTCCCTCAAAAAACGACAGCCCCGGAAAAGCCGCCGCTTCGTTCAGGTGCGCGGCAATCGCCTGCGTCAGCGCGCCGAGCGGCGACTTCGAACCTGCAATCAATTTCTCAGCTTGCAATAAAAGGAAGGACACGGCCGCGAAAGCAAAGACACCGCGAAGGGCACGCATGCGTACCTCCAGGGGTTAACGCAAGGAAGGGACAAACCCACTGGTGGCACCCTACGCGTTGTAACTAACAGGTCAACGCCATCCCAATAGGAGCGCAGCACCGCTTTACCCTGAGCGACGAAGGGTGCGCCCCATGTCCGCACAATCAAAGCTCTCGCCCAGATTCTCTTCGCCTTTGTAGGGGCCGGGTTTGCCCGGCCCTCTTGGGTTTCGCTGCGGCCGCTCGCTCGTCACAACTCCAAGAAATTTCTCAACAATTGGTGCCCGGACTCCGTCAGCACCGACTCCGGGTGAAACTGCACACCCTCAATCTTCTCCGTCCGGTGCCGCAGACCCATAATGGTCCCGTCTTCCGTCTCCGCGGTAATCTCCAATTCGCGTGGCAGCGATTTTCGCTCCACAATCAACGAGTGATATCGCGTCGCGATAAACGGCTTCGGCAACTTGGCAAACACGCCTTTGCCATCGTGCAAAATCGGGCTCGTCTTCCCATGAAATAACTTCGGCGCGCGAACGATCTTCCCGCCAAACGCGGCGCCAATCGCCTGGTGACCCAGGCATACGCCCAGAATCGGGAATTTCCCCGCCAACTCCTGCACCAATTCCATGGAAATGCCCGCTTCCTGCGGCGTGCATGGTCCCGGCGAAATCACAATGCCTTCCGGCTTCTTCCGCGCAATCTGCTCCACCGAAATCTTGTCGTTCCGGTGCACCTCCACCTGGCAACCCAACTCCCCAAGATATTGCGCCAGGTTGTAGGTAAATGAATCGTAGTTGTCCAGCAACAGAATCACGGCTTGCCCATCGCTTTCTTCGACCCGCGCATTTGCGCCGCTTCCAACGCCCGCAGCAGCGCCTTGGATTTGTTCACCGATTCCTGATACTCGCCCTCTGGAGTCGAATCGGCCACGATCCCGCCCCCTGCCTGAACATGCGCGACTCCGTTCTTGATTACCATCGTCCGCAGCGCGATGCACGAATCCAGATTGCCCGCAAAATCCAGGTACAAAATTCCCCCCGCATAGATTCCCCGCCGGGTCTTCTCCTGCTCTTCGACAATCTCCATCGCCCGCACCTTGGGCGCTCCCGATACCGTGCCCGCTGGAAAACACGCCATCAACGCGTCAAAACAATCCACGTCCTCACGCAATCGTCCTCGCAGCGCAGAAACCAGGTGCATCACGTGCGAATACCGCTCCACCGTCATCAACTTTTCCGGCCGCACCGTTCCATACTCGCAAACGCGCCCCAGGTCGTTTCTACCCAGGTCCACCAGCATAATGTGCTCGGCGCGCTCCTTTTCGCTGGCAAGCATTTCCTGCTCCAGCCGCAAATCCTCTGCTTCGTCTTTTCCTCTCCACCGTGTTCCCGCGATCGGCCGGTAAAACACATCTCGTCCCTGCACCTTCACCAGCATCTCCGGTGAACTTCCAACCACATGCACATCATTCAGTTGCAGATAGAAAAGATATGGCGACGGATTCAACGTACGCAATTCCCGGTAGATATCGAACGGCGCTGCCTTGGTCTTCGACGAAAACCGCTGGCTCAGCACTACCTGGAAAATATCGCCTTCGCGGATATACTTCTTCGCCTTTCGCACCGCCTCCAGATATTCTCCGTGCCTGAAATTGGAAACTACCTTGGGCGCTTTTCCCTTCCTCGCTGTGCCCAGCTTCTCTGCGGCAACCGGCTCCTCCAGCAATTTCCGCGTCTTCTTGATCTCTTTCACTGCCGCGTTGTATTTCGTCCGCAAATTCCCCGGGCCACCCGTATATACGTTTCGCACGATCCACAATCGGTGCTGCACGTGATCAAACGCAATAATCCCGCGATAAAACATCAGCATCGCGTCGTAAAGTCCAATCTCGTCGCGCAGGCGCTTCGGCAACCGCTCGATCAGCCTGACCATGTCATAGCTGAAATATCCGATCGCCCCTGCCACCAGTGGTGGCAACCCCGGTAAGCGCACCGGCTTGAATTGCGCCATGTGTTCCCGCAGGAACGAAATCGGGTCGCGTTCCTCCCAGATCATCCGGTCCTTGCTCTCCAGCACGCATGCTCCGTTCACATACCGGAACACCTCTTCGGGATGCGCGCCTGCGAAGGTGTAGCGCGCAATCTTCTCGCCGCCTTCCACGCTTTCCAGCAAGAACGAATAGCGTGCTCCTTGCGCCAGCCTCAAATACGCGCTCACCGGCGTCAGTAAATCCGCCGAGAAAACGTCATAGACCGGGATCAGGTTGCCCTGTTTGGCCAGCCGCTGGAATTCCTGAAATGATGGCTGAATCATGGAGTCACGCACCAAAATAGCTATTCAAATATTCTATGTTTCTAGTTGTAACGCGCGGGTACTGACTTCGCAGGTGCGTCACCAGCGATGTTGCTTTTCCGCTCGGAGGGCGCCAATCACGGCGCGGCGCATCGCAGCTTCGGGGGCCGTCTTTCCGGTAAACTGTTCCCATTGCACAATCCCTTGCTCCAGGAACATCTCCACTCCGGAAATGGTCGCAATTCCGCGCGTTGCCGCGATCTTCAGCAGTTTGGTTCGCATTGGCCTGTAGATAAGATCCATGACCAGCGAACAGTTTAACTCGGCCGCCGCCAACGGCGAAACCCCCTCATGGGGATACATCCCTACCGGCGTGGTGTTCACGATCACGTCAAACCTTCTTTTGCGCAAACTCTTTGGCGCAACCACTTCCCCCTTCACCGCACTCGCCAGTTCTCGCGCCGCTGCTTCTCGCCGTGCGCAAATAAAAACCTCTGCGCCGGCTTTCATCGCCGCAAACGCTACTGCTCGCGCCGATCCGCCAGCGCCGTAAATCAGCACCTGCCGGCGCCGCAAACTCATCTTCGCTTCCAACGCTCGCAGTGCGCCCACATAATCCGTATTCCATCCTCGCAACATGCCATTCTTTCCAACACTCACGGTGTTGACTGCACCGATCTGCTCCGCCAGTTCCTCGCATTCATCCAGATGCCGCAGAATCGTCCGCTTGTGTGGAATCGTCACACTAAATCCTGAAACGCCAAAATCTGGCGACGCCTTCAAAAAATCTTCCAGCTTCTCCACCAAAAACGGCACAAACACCGCATCTACCTTCTTCCCGATGTAGCCCGTGTTATGAAGTAGTGGCGACAACGAATGTCCGACCGGATCGCCAATTACTCCGAACACCTTCGTTTTCTTTGTCAACGCATGTGCTCGGTACAGTTCCTTCAACTCCCGCAACCCTATCTGTCCCGGCGCCGTCGTCGCTCCCACCGGACCATATGCCAAAGCACTTCCCTCCCTCAACGCCAGAATGCGCGCGGCCAGCCCCACTTCCCCCATGGGCACCACTACAACCTGTTTCGATTTCTGTGCCACTCGCAAAAGTCGCGCGCTGTCCACAACACTGCGCGACATCGCCGCTATCTTGATCGCATCCACGCCGGACCTCGAAGGGAGCCGCCCCAATCCGGGCAAACGCGGCGTACGTTGAAAATCGTGAATCGACAACAACACGTTCTCCGGCACCGCGAACCCGCGCACGGATTTTCCAGGCAACTCCTCCAGCGTCTCCACTTCCAGATCACACCATCCGCAACCCGCTTGTCGCGCGCGGATCAACCAGTACAGCTCCGCGCCTGCGTCACCCGAAAATTCGCCACCACCCAATCTCCGGCGGCACGTTGCCCAAAACGCCGCCTTCTCCGTCTTTGCTCGCGTAAGCCATTTCAAGAACATATCCCGCTCCGCATCGTTCTCCAGCCAGTCGAGCCGCAGCTCTACGGTGGGCGTTAATCGCAACGCCTTCCGAACCAGCTTCTTCAGTTCCTGTGCCGTTCTGGCAGCGGCTACCCCACATAGCCTGCCAGCTCCTCGCTCGATACCCTTCATTCCGCCCCAAAATCCTCCCAATCTATTGAAAACAGGGCTTGTAGCATGCCTTTGCTAAAGTGTAAAGCCTCCCTGTCCATTTTGTTGACGTGGCCTGGGACGCTTGTTAGTTTCAATGATGCAAGTCCCCGCACGGCCCTTTCAAGGCGTGCCCTTTCTTGATGTGATTGAAGGAGTTATGAGAATGCGCGCAAACGCAGCAGCATTAGCTTTCGGGTTACTGTTCGCGGCTTCTGGTGCCTGGGCTCAAAGCACTACGCCTGCCCAGGTTGTGTCTTCGACCAATGCCGTGCCTACAGCGACTTCCCCGGATTACACCGCAGTATATTGTTCTGGTTTCGTCACGGCTGACAAAGTACCGGATGATACCCGGCTGATCTCGGGCGAACAATCCAACATCAAACTTGTTTTTTCGCGCGGTGACTATGTTTTTCTTAGCAAAGGCTCGAATCAAGGCGTTAAGGTCGGCGACCGTTTCTCTGTAGTTCGCCCGGTTACCGAACCCACCGACGTTCAGTGGTTCAAGTGGCAAAATAAATTGGTGAAGGCCATGGGCACGGTGTACGCCGATGAAGGCCACGTCCGCGTCATCCGCGTTGAGCCCAACACCTCCACTGCCGTTATTACTTTCTCCTGCGACGCCATGCAGCGCGGCGACATCGTTCGACCCTATCAGGAGCGCCCCTCGCCGGCCTACAAGCCAATCGGTGAGTTTGATCACTTCGCTCCTCCCAGCGGGAAATCCGTGGGAATGGTCGTAGTGGGTCACACCTTTACGCAACTCTTCGGCAAGAATTCCACCGTTTACATAAATCTCGGCAATGCCCAGGGCGTCAAGGAAGGCGACTACATCCGTTTCTTCCGCCACGAGGGCACGGTTGCGGAAACTGCTCCGAATCTCGAAGGTTTCCAGTACAAAATGTACGGCTTCGGCAGCACCCCTGTGAAATACCAATGGAACGACCTTCCCCGGGAAGTCCTCGGCGAAGGCGTCGTCATCAACGTCAGCCGCAATTCCGCGACCGTCTTTATCACCTTCACCAATATCGACGTTTTTGCTGGTGATTACGTCGAAATCGAGTAATTTCTCTTTTCGCCTTTAGAACAGCTAAGCCCGTTTCGGTCTCTCGAAACGGGCTTTTTTTTCGAGTCCTTCTGCGCGAGGGATCCGCGTTTCGCCTGTGTGGCGGGTGAAGACCCAAGGAACACTGCCAGAATGGCTGTGCCACTGTCTACGGTACATCTTTAGGAGGCCGGGACTTTAGCCCCGGAAGAAAGCTTTTCTGGCCTCGTTCACTCGCTCAGAGTGACACCGCGTCCTGCGACTTCTTCTGCGCTTCCAGCATGCTCAACTTCCGTCGCTGCTTGATCCGGTCATCCAGATGGCTCCAGAACCGGTGAAAATATTGCGCCGCGGAAATCAGCGCGCTGATTACCACCAGCCAAAGCAGCAGTTCGGCAAACTTGTTCAGCGAAGGATGCCTGGCGCCCGCGATCAGCACCGCCACTGCGCAGACCTGCAGCACCATCTTCATCTTCCCCAGCGTGGATGCCGCAATCGTAAATCCTTCCGCCGAGGCAATGTTACGCAATCCCAATATCGTGAACTCCCGGCCTATAATGATCACCACCATCCACGCTGGCACCAGGTGCATGTCCACCAGTGAAATAAATGCCGCCGATATCAACAACTTGTCTGCAATCGGATCCAGCAATATTCCCAGCGTGGTTACCTGCGCGTTTCTCCGCGCAAAATATCCATCCGCCCAATCCGTCGCCGCAGCGGCCAGCAGGATCATCACGCCCCAAACTTCGAAATGCACGCTCACTCCCCACACGTCCACGTTCGGACTCCGCGTCAGCAGAACCACAATCAGCACCGGCACGAAAAATATGCGGAGTAGCGTTAGGCCATTCGGAAGGTTCATAGAGAAGAGCGTCTCGATCCGGCTTCGAATCGCCTTTCGGACACCCTCGGCTCACTATAGACTCCGCTTTTCCATGCGTCAACGATTGACGGGAGCCCGATTTCGGGGTAAAAGCGGTACTCTGCGGTTACTAGTCCGTCTGTGGCTCTTCGGTTTGCGGTGATACTCTTTCGTAACACTCCTGCTGCAAACCTGTGCAAAAGCTTATTCCGGCAATGTCGAGATTTCGACCATAGCAGGATCCAAGTTCAATCCCAAAAACGAAATAAGTATATAAATATCAATGCGATGCAAGGACATGCGTTCAGATAGCAGCAGCCGTGCGCCGATGGGGAATTCACATCCAAAGTACGCTCTCCGTACTTTCCACAGAAATTTCCACAACCATCGCCCCCTGCGCCACACGGCTGCGAAGGCTCCGTTATCGTAACATTTCATTCATATTTAACGGTTTTTCTGGGCATTACTCGGAAGTTAACGTCACTGCATTTCTCTGGATATCAAACTGCGCGGGGACCTCGCAGCACACGCACCGGCAAATAAAGGATTCCACGCAAAAGCCCCAATACTCCGTCCACCGCGATCCCCACAATCCGGAAAGGCAATAGAATCAGCCACACTAGCGGATAAAGAACCACCGCCAGCAACGCCAGCGGCCAACAGAAAATCAGCAGCAAACACCAAAGCAGGAAAGAAGCCATCGCCAATTCTCCTCTCACACTTAAGTACGCAAAGGAACTGCGGGATGTTCCTTCACGGTATACTTCTCCAGCTTCAGCCTTCTCACCACCGCCGCGGGAATTTCCGCTTCCAGGTCCATGTGCGAATCGCATACTTCCGATTTCAACACCCGGCCCAGCGAATGAATCAGCGCCAGCGATCGCCCTTCTTTTAGGGGCATGTGCAGACACAACTTCACCAGTGGGTCGGTTGGCAACGATACATCAATACGTCGTAGCAATTCATCCAGGCCTTCTCCGGTCGTCGCCGAAACGAACACCGGCAGTTCTTCTCCGCCGCTTCTTCGCGCCCAAGCCGCCGCAAATTCCGCTCGCTGCTCCGCCGTTAGCCTATCCACCTTGTTGAATACATGCAGCCTTGGGCGATTCAAAACGCCCAACTCCCCCAGAATCTTGTCCACCTCGCAATCAAGTTCGTCGTGATGCACGTTCGAAATGTCGCTTACCTGCAGAAGCAGCGCCGCCTCTTGCACCTCTTCCAGTGTTGCGCGAAACGCTGTGATCAAACCTTTCGGCAGCTCCCGGATAAATCCCACCGTATCGGAAACCAGGATTCTTCGATTCGATGGCAGCCGGACCGCTCTCACCGTTGGGTCCAGGGTCGCAAACATTCGTGACGATACCAGCACTTCCGCCCGGCTCAGCGCATTGAACAGCGTCGATTTCCCCGCGTTGGTGTATCCGACCAGCGTGACGGTTCCTAGCGGCACCGCGTTCCGCGCCTCGCGCCGCAACGCACGCTGCTGCCGCACTTCCTCGATGCTCTCCTTGATTCTCGCGATCCGGTCGCGAATTCGCCGCCGGTCCGTCTCTAATTTCTTTTCTCCAGGTCCGCGTACGCCGATTCTCCCCGCGCCTCCACCCGCGCCGCCGGCCCCGCCACCGCCGCTTTTGCCTCCCAACCGGGACATCTGCGCGCCCTTCCCGGTCAGCCGCGGCAACAGGTAATTTAATTGCGCCAGTTCCACTTGCAGTTGCCCTTCCCGGCTGCGCGCATGGCGCGCGAAAATATCCAGGATCAGTTGCGTCCGGTCGATCACTCGCCGCTCGGTGGCCTCTTCGATGTTTCGCTGTTGCATTGGCGTAAGCTCGCTATCGAAAATAATCAGCGGCGCTTGCCTGGCATTGGCCTCCGCGCGAATTTCATCCAGCTTCCCGCGTCCAACCAGCGTCGCAGGGTCTGCTTTATCCCGCACCTGAAATAGCGTTCCGGCTACATCCGCCCCCGCGCTGCGGGCCAGTTCTTCCAATTCGATCAACGATTCGCGCCCTTGCTCGCCCACTGGCATCCCCGGAAATCGAGGCGCGCGTTTCCACCCAACTCCAATCAGGAGCGCTCGTTCAGCAGCAGAAATGTCGTGCGGAGATTTCATGCGTGAAGTACGGGAGGGAGTTTCGAAAAGTTCATTCCAGGTCGCAGCAAAAAAGGAGCGTTGCCTCGTCCTAGATTATACGTCCATTCCAGGTTCACCAGGCATCCGCTTCGAGCTCCTCCTGGATCCGCCCCAGCGCATTACTCTGCACCGCCGGATCGTCTCCAAACCCGCTGATCCAGTGCACTCCTTCTTCCTTGCGAAACCACGTCATTTGCCGCTTCGCATATCGCCGCGTTGCTTGCTGGATAGCCGCTCGCGCTCCCTCCAACGAAATCTGCTTGTCTAGCACTTTTTGTAGTTCACGGTAGCCGATAAAATCGAACGGTTTCGCGTCCATCGGCAGCCCGCTCGCGAAAAGTCCTTTCACTTCCTCCAGCCACCCATTCGCCAGCATGGAGTCCGTTCGAGCATGCACCCGCCCATACAACTCATCTCTTTCCGGAGCCAAGCCAATCTTGATGGCCCTCCATCCCTGCAACGGATTCCGACCGCTTCGGTGCACCTCCGAAAGCGGCTTCTTCGCCAGAATGCAAACCTCAATCGCGCGAATCAGTTTCTTCTCGTCTGCGGCATCAATCCACGCAGCCGACTTCGCATCAAGCCTCTCGAGTATCCGGTGCAAATGCCCTTCACCATGCCCCGCTGCGCTCGCCCTCAACCGTTCGCGCAATGCCTCCCACCTCTGCGGCACCTCCGCCAACCCTAAAAGCAGCGCCCGTAGATACAACCCCGTCCCCGCCGTGAAAATCGGCAGCTTCTTCCGCGAACGTAATTCCGCCAGCACCACTTCAGCCCGCTCGCGATAGCCCCCGGCGGTCGCTTCCTCTGAAGGCTCTAAAACGTCAATCAAATGGTGTGGAATTCCTTGCCGTTCTCCAGCGCTCGGTTTTGCCGTTCCTATATCAAACCCGCGATAAAGTTGCGTCGAATCGCAAGCGACCACTTCCCCGCCAAGCCGCTCCGCCAGCCACACCGCCAGCGTGGATTTTCCCGAACCGGTCGGTCCGATAATCGCCACCAGCGGCAGCACAGGATTTTTGTTCATTTGGGAAACAACAGTGGCCAGGCGCGCACAAGCAGCACGACAAGTACAATCAGCGCCAGTAACAAACTTCCGAGCACTTGCGGGCGGTGCAGTTTCATGAAATCCGCCTAGTTCTGAGGCACCGGCAAATTGTAATAATAGGTGAAGCGCAGCTCGATGTACGGCCCCTTAAATGCCGAAGGCAGCGGTTGAAACGGATTCGACCCGCGTATCGAAGAAACCGCCGCGCGATCCAGCGGTTCTTTTCCTGAACTAAAAACCTCGCGAGGATCGGCGTCTGGAACGCTCCCATCCCGCATAATCTTGAATTGGAGGGAAACTACTCCCTGATCTCCCATTGATACGGACGGAGGCATTACCGAATACCAATTATTCTTCACCGCCAGATATACCCGGCGCAGGTAGTCGTCGAAATTTACGCCCTCGGTGTCCGTAAGCAGAGTGATCCCGGCGCCAGCGCTTCCTCTTCCGCCACCGCCTTGCCGTCCACCGCCGGGTAATGGTTGCCCTCCGCCCGTCGGTACCGGCGTATTCACTCTTCCCGTTTTTCCCGCCGCATCGCGAATCATGTCGCCCGGCGAACCTTGTTTCGGCAGAATCAATCCTTTTTCCGGAACCGGCATATCCGGCGTTTCCAATTTTGGCGGCGACTTCGGCAAATCGCCTCTCGAGTTTGTTTCCGCCTTCGGTGCAGGCGCTACTGCGTTCGGCTGCGGCGCTGGCGCGCTCGGCAATTCTTTCTTCGGCGGTTCAGGTTGCGGCGTGGGAGGCGGCTCAACCTTCGGCGTCGGCGCTACCCTCCGTATAACCCGCGGATCTACGTTGACCGGTTGATGCGGAGCCGGCCTTGGCGACGGCTTCAATGCATCCAGCGCCCCCGGCGGCAACAGAACCGTCATCTGCCGTCGCGCAATTTCCTCTTCCTCACCCGTCCGCACATGCGGTCCGAAAATCTTCGGCTCAAATATCAGGAACAGCACCAGCAAAATGTGAAAAACAACCGACCCGACATTGACCAATCTTTCTTTTAACGGTCTTTGATCCGCCCTCTCCGGCGGCAAGAACGAAAGTTCGCCGGTCTGAATAATGTCCGGTTCCACCAATTCTTCGGACACTGGACCCATCTGCGGAATTTCGTCCGGAGGCATAGCGCCTTGCGGCACGGTAATGCGCTCATCCATGTCCGTCGGCTGCGGAGGCAGGTTCGATTCATCCCGCCGCTGGACCATTTCCACGTTCACATCGCGCGGGACCACCACGCGCGTTGCGATCGATTCCAGCGGCAAATTGGAAGGAATGGTGGAATGTCCATCCAGCTCCACAATCGGCAGCGTGTTGGGCACCAACGTCCGCTCATCCAGTGAAGAGGGACGTCGCCGTGTGCTCGGAACCTCTCCGTCAGGTAGGCGCGCGCCTTTCGGAACTAGAATCCTGTCGATCATCGATTAGCTTTTTCCGGGTTACTTTGCGCTTCTGGGTTGTGGTACGCCTTTGGTTGGACGCGTGCATCGTGCTCTCGGATGCTTTCCATTACCCGGCTCGCTAACCCCAATGCTTCCCGTCCCGCGCGCCCATCCGTCTTTGGCGCCACGCGGCTCTTTACCGACGAAACAAAAGCCTCCAGCTCCGCACGCAATGGCTCCGTGCTCGGCGCTGCCAGTTTTTCAAATCCAAACTCCGGCTGCGGCCCCGGCCGCTTCACGGCAATCCGCAACGCGTCGCGTCGCGCGTAGTCCACGGAAATATATTCGTGCCGCTGGAAAAATCTCATCTTACGAACGCGCTCCGTTGAAACCCGGCTCGCCGTCACGTTCGCCACCGCGCCGCCCGCAAACTCCAGCCGCGCGTGCGCGATGTCCACCTTGTCCGTCAACACGGGAATGCCCACTGCTTTCACTTCCGTCACTTCCTCGTTCACCAGCGACTGCAATATATCCAGGTCGTGAATCATCAAATCGAAAATCACGTCCACATCCAGGCTGCGTGGCGTGAACACCCCCAGGCGATGCACCTCAAAAAACAGCGGCTTGCTCACGATCGGCTCGATCGCCAGCACTGCGGGATTGAACCGCTCCACGTGCCCGACCTGCAGCACGCGTCCATATTGCTTTGACGCCGCCACCAATTCATCCGCTTCCTTCAGCGTGCTGGCCATTGGCTTCTCGACCAGCACATCCAGGCCCAATTCCATCAAACGGCAACCAACCTCCGCGTGCACTGCGGTCGGCACCGCCACGCTCGCCGCATCCACGGCTCCCTGCATCGCTTCCAGACTGGAGAACGCTAGAATCTCAAATTCTTTCGCGATCGCGGCAGCTTTCTGCACGTCGCGGTCGAAAACCCCAACCAGTTCAACGCCTTCCATCTCGCGGTATACCCGAACATGGTTCCGGCCAAATTCCCCGGTTCCGATTACTCCAACCCTCGTTTTCCGATTTTCCCCGGGCACACCCCTGCTGTTGCTCATCCCTTCTTCATTCCCCTGGTATCGGTACTGGGTTCCACCGCCGCGAGGGGCACCGCCTGAATCGCTATCCCTGCTTCATTCGCTTTCGCGATCAGGACTGATCGCTCAAAAAGAAGTGTCCGCCCCGCGTCCAGCGCCAGCGCCGTCGCGCCGGCGCGCTTCATACTTTCGACGGTAGGCATTCCCACCACGGGTACATCGAAGCGCATATCCTGTTTGGGCTTGCTCACCTTCACTACCACCAGCGGTTTCCCTTGCGCATATCGTCCCGCGCGCTCAATCGTCTCGTCCGTTCCTTCCATCGCTTCTACCGCCACGCATGCTCGGTCCGAAATAACCACCGTCTGGCCAATGTCCATCGCGGCGATCTGTCGCGCTACTCCAAGTCCATATTCGATATCCGCTCTTTCCTGCTCGTTCGGCGCGCGCCGCGTAAGCACTCCAGCCTCGGGCACCAACGGTTTCAGGAACAGTGTCGAATCCACCAACTCAATCCCTTCTTCTTCCAGCACCTTAGCCACCGCTCCAATCAACGAATCCGTGTTCTTCCGCGGCAACGAAAACAGCAGCTTCGCCAGTTTCCAGTCCGGCCGTATCGCGCTGAAAATTTTATCGTGCTTCACTTGCCCAGCCATAACCGCTTGCTTCACGCCCTCGCCCTGCATCAACTCAATCGCCTTGCTCAATTCTCCCAGGCTCACCCAATGTAAGCGCTTCGTCAACTTCTCCAATTCCGGCGAGGCTTCTTCCTTCAGCGCGATCACTGCCATCTCAATTCCCTGGCTGCGCGCCGCTTCCAGCACCAGAAACGGAAACTTCCCATTCCCCGCGATCAATCCCCATCCTGTCTCTTTGTGTCCTGCTTCCGGCATGAATTGGCTACTTTACGATCCCGCGTTCCGCATTCTCCGCAAACTCCACCAACTCTTTTACGTCCGCTGATCCCGCCAGCGTCGTACGCATTTCTTCCAGCGCTTGCGAAGTATTCTTCTTCGACCGCGTCAGCACCCGGAAGGCTTTCTGCAAAATTTTGACGCGCTCCTCCGAAAACCCTTTTCGCTCCAACCCAATCGTGTTCGCCCCAAAACACCTTGTCTCTCGTTCGGTCACGATCAAGGAAAACGGCAGCACATCCTGTGTAATCACCGTGCTCGCCCCGATATAGGCGTATCGTCCCAGGCGGCAAAACTGGTGGACCGGCGAAAACGCTCCGATGGTCACATAATCCTGCACCGTCACGTGCCCCGCCAGCGTCGCTCCATTCACGAACAACGTTCCATTTCCTATCTGGCAGTCATGCCCCACGTGCGCATACGCCAGGAAAAAATTGTCGTTTCCAACGCGCGTGATCCCTCCGCCCTTTTTCGTTCCCCGGCTGATGGTCACATACTCGCGAAAAATGTTTCCGTCGCCCGCCGCAAGTTCCACGCGCTCCCCGCTAAACGTGTAGTCCTGGGGATCTCCACCGATCACGCTGAATGGATGGAATACGTTTTTCGCTCCAAATTTCGAAGGACCCTGGATCACCGCATGGTGATGCACCACGCAGCCTTCACCCAACTCTACTTCCGCCCCAATCACCGCGAACGCGCCCACCTGGACACCCGCACCCAGTGTCGCGTCCGGCGAAACCACCGCCTGCGGATGAATGTGCACTGCCTTTTCCATTTATGATTTTGCGGGCTCTTCCCGGTCGGCCATTACGCATAGCATTCTCGCTTCCGCCGCCAGGTTGTTCTCAACGAAGGCCTTTGCTTCGATCTTGCAGAGGTCACCCTTCCACGCCAGTACATTCACTTCCACTCGCAGTTGATCTCCAGGCACCACCGGGCGCCGGAATTTCACGTCCGACATGGACGCCAGATACAGCAACTTCTTGTCTCTATCCGGAATTTCCTGCAAAAGCAATAATCCACCCGCTTGTGCCATCGACTCCAGAATCAGCACCCCGGGCATCACCGGCTTGCCCGGGAAGTGTCCCTGAAAAAAATGCTCATTTATCGTCACACTCTTGATGGCGACGATTCTCTTGTACCGTTCCATCTCCACGACTTTGTCGATCATCAGAAACGGATACCGGTGCGGCAGATATTTTTGGATCTGATTGATGTCGAGTAACGTTCCCGCCCCCATATCGCTCACGGTCATGTCTGCGACTTCCCTCCAATCCTTCGCAAACTTCTTATTATAGACGCTTTGCGCTCCCGGCAAAGCTTATCATTTGCGGCTCGCCGATGTCCCGTTTCCCGTGAGGGACAGGTGCCGCACCCTGCGACTTTCAGGGTGCGGGTTTTCTCTTGAATGTAACGACCAGCCTCACGTTGCGCGATCGAGCGGTTCAAGTTTCACCACCCGTTGCCGCTTCCAAACGAGATTGCTACCATTTTCGCCTCATGGCTCCCACCAAACACTTTTCCGATCAATCCTTCAACTTTCTCCATCAACTCAAGCCTCGCCTCCCCCAAATGCTCGAAATTCTGAGGCAATTAACCCTTCTCGAATCGCCCAGCCTCGATAAAGCTCCCGCCGACCGTTGCTGTGAATTCCTCGCCGGCCTTTGGTCCCAGCGTGGAGCCGCCGTCGAGGTCATTCCACAAAAAGTTCGCGGCGACCACCTTCGCATCGTCTATTCTCCCCCAGCCGCGCAGTCAAAATCACAACTCTTCGTCCTCGGTCACTACGATACCGTCTATCCCGTCGGCACCCTCGCAAGGATGCCTTTTCGTATCAGCGCGGGCAAAGCCTATGGCCCTGGCGTCTTCGACATGAAGGCTGGCATAGTGCAAGCGCTCTTCGCTTTGGAAGCACTCCAGCAATCCCAAGTCTCTTTGACCAAACGCATCGTCTTCCTCTGGACCTCCGACGAAGAAATTGGCAGCGCGTCTTCGCGCAATTTACTCGAAAGCGAAGCTCGCCGCAGCGACGCCGCCTTCGTCCTCGAGCCATCACTCGGTCCTCGCGGTCTGCTCAAAACTTCGCGCAAAGGCGTGGGCGAAGCCAAGCTGACTGTCCATGGCCGCTCTTCGCACGCAGGTCTCGCACCCGAAAAAGGCATCAACGCTATTCACGAGCTCGCCGCACAAATCTCTCGCATCGAAAAATGGAACGATCCGCGCCTCGGCGTCAGCATCAATGCCGACATCATCGAAGGCGGCACGCGCGTTAACGTCGTAGCCGAACGCGCCACAGCCACGCTGGACCTGCGCGCCTGGCGCGCCTCCGACATGCATTCCCTGGAAAAGCGCCTGTACTCGCTGAAGCCCATCCACCACGGCGCGAAACTCGAACTATCCGGCGGCTTCGATCGTCCGCCACTCGAACGCAAACACAGCGCTGCTCTCTTCTCCCGCGCAAAATCTCTCGCCGCGAGCATGGGCTTCTCCATCGGCGGAGCCGCAGCCGGTGGTGGCTCAGACGGCAATCTCACCGCCGCGCTAGGCATCCCCACGCTCGATGGTCTCGGTGCAGTAGGCGACGGCGCCCACGCCACCCACGAACACATCCTCACCCGCACCATGCCCCAACGAGCCGCTCTTCTCGCCGCGCTACTCGCCAACTCCTAACGGCGAGCAACCCTCCAAAACACGTTATCCTTGTGACATCAAAAGCGCCGAGGGTTCTGCCATGGGATTTTGGAACTTCATCTCAAAGTTGTTTGCAAAAAAGGAAATTACGTTTCAGAACTCTTCGGATGCGAGTCTGCACGCACTACTAACTCAGGCCGCAGACGAATACAGGACTGAACACCGCAAAAAAGCAGAAACCTTATTCCTGCAGGCGCTCGAAGAGGCGACCCCGAGTTCTGCCGAGCCCCTAGTCGAATACAATCTGCAATTCCTGCAATTTCTGTGGTTGCAAAATGAGGCTCATCCAAAAGCGATCAAGTGCCTTTCTGACTTTATTGCGAAATTCAAGGATTCAGCCTCTGCCTACCGCTGTCGAGCCAGCCTGGTTGGCAGGGGGCAAGTTCTGGTTGAATTGGGGAAACTTGGAGAAGCCCAGGAAGATCTAGGTCGAGCGCTCCAACTATTGAACAAAGTCCCTAACGTCCGCGACAAAATTTGGGCAAGCTCCCAGGCCTATACCCGGAACGCAATGGGTGGCGCCTGGGCGGCGATGGGAGACTTTTCTAAGGCAATGGAGGAATTCGAGCTTTCTATTGCATTGCGTCCCGAAAATGCTTGGGTCTATTTCAATCGCGCCGAAGCCTTCAAGAAAATGAATCGATTCAGCGAGGCATTCCGGGATTATCAAAAGGCACTCACATCTAACGATCCAGGTCTACCCGTTTACAAAATCGCCTTGGCACAACGGGAAATTCAACCGCTAGAACGCTCTCCTGGCTAAAATCTAGGCAAGTGAACTACCGTCCATACGTCTTCTTCAAATACTCCGTCGTCGCCTGCATCAAATCTCCATAATCGTCACGCAATACTTCATGCACCGCTGTTTCCGTCGAACTCCCCGCCGCGATCCGGTCCAGCAATCTCTGCATATCTCCCATGCCCTGCGTCTGCACGATGTATTCCACATTTGCCAGCGCCCACGCATACGCATAACGCGCTACTTCCGCCGGCAGTCCCATCCACGACCCTTCAAGCCTCCCCAGCGGCGCCGCCTGTCCTGCCTGGTAAATCTGCACCAGCGTCCCCGCGTTCTCGTCGCTTCGTTTTCCTTCCATCCATTGCGCCATTCCTTCTTGCACCCAGGTCGGCGCGCGCCCATTCGTCTTCTGCTGGATGAAGCTATGCGTCAATTCATGCCGCAACACACGTGACAGCTCCGAATTCACGCCCGTCAATCCCTGCACTGGCACGCGTATCCGTCCATCATTCAGCGCCCCCACCCATCCCGGTGCGCGCGTAATATCCGCAAATCCCTGTTGCGTATACAAAATCACGCCGATTGGCTCCGGAGGCGTATAACTCAACTCTGATTCAATCTGCGAAAAGTGTCCCTCCAAAGTGTGCAGCACTTCCCGAGCCAACGAAGGTGCCGCCGCGCCGCCGTTGTACTTCAACTGAAAATGCGCGCTCTCGTTCTCCCGGTAATTCTCTTCTTCCTGTTTGTCCCGCTGTGCCTTATCAAGCGCCGACTGTGTCTCCGCGTCCGGCCGGAGCTCCATCGATTTCTTCCACGCCGAAACCGCTTGCTCCGGCTTGTTCATTCCGTAGTACGCCCAGCCCGTCAGCTTGTACACATCCGCATTCTGCGGCGCGACGCTTCTTGCCTTGTCCAGGTATTCCAGCGATTGTTTGAACTCACTCCTCTTCAAATGCACGTATGCTACGTTCATCAGCAACATCGGCTGCTCCGGCGCGAACCTCAGCGCAGTCCGTTCATCGCTCAGCGCGTGTTCCAGATCTCCGTGCGACATCTCGAATTGTGCCGCCGCGTGATGCGCCAGGGCGGCGCGCTCGTTCGCCTTTCCCCCGCCGCTTCGTGCATCATCCTCCAACTTCGAAATGTACCCGCGGTCCACGGCACCGTCATGCACTACGCTGGCATCCAGACCTTCCACATTCGCGTTCGTCTCCATCGCAGGAGGCGCTATGTCCAGATTCGCTGCGGCCGCCGCGGGCGATTCCGTCATCGGCATCAGCCCGCCCTTTTCCACGTGATCCACGATCGATCTGGGCAGCGTCATCTGCCCCGCCGACGTCTCGTAGTGAATTTTGTCCCCGTCCTCCACCACGCTATACGCCACGATGGTTCGGCCATTCTTCAGAAAAATCTTGTCCGCCAACACAGGGGTTGCCGCCAGCATCATTCCTAGCAAAACGCCACCCGTCTTCGCGAAAACTGTCATTCGCCGCATTCCACTATTTTATCTCCTGTTGCCTGACCCGGCTCCCCGCCTTGTCCCGCCATGCCGAATGTGACTACACTCCTTCATGCGGCCCCGGGTCCTGCTTTTGCTGTTCTCGTGTCTTTGGCCTGCCTTTGCGCTCGCAGCCGATTCTTCTCCTCGTGAACTACTGGCCTCTCTGAACGGCCTTACCATCGATCCACAAACCGTCTTCACCATTGCCGCAAAGGACCGCATCGAAATTCGTCAACCGGATATCGTCATCGCGCTCGAAGACGGCACGCTTGCTTTTTTCCAACCATTCGAGGGACAGATCACTGGCTTCGTCTTCTCCGGTGTGGGCCACGTCATTGCCACACCGCGCGACCCCGTCGAAAAGCAACAGATGGCCCGCTTCCTCAGTGCGCCGGTGCTGGACCAGCAATTCGTCTCCGCTTATTTTCGTTTCACCAATGACGCCGCCGAAGATTTGTCCGCGCAACTTCACCGCGCGGGGTTGACACCCGTAACCGACGCAGCCTTCGCCGCGCTCTGGCAGCCGCAAGTCAATCGTCTGAATCTCTCCCACTCCCATCGGATCGTCCTCGAGAAATTCTCCAGCACTCCACGCCATTTTTTCCACGCCGCCATGGACGGCATCCGAACCGGCCCCTTCGATATCCTCATAGACGATATGCGCTTCGAAAATCTGCTTATCGGCCAGCCGCGCGTTGTCGCCAAAAACAACTACTACGACGCCTGGACCTCTTCCAAGCTCCCCGGCTTCGTGCCTTCACCCATCGCCTTCGACGCTCTGCACTACCGCATTGAAACCACCATCCAGCCGGATAACTCGCTCGACGGCAACACCCTGGTCGAATTTCGGGCTCTTCAAGATGCCAAGCGGCTCCTCTTCATTCAACTCTCCCGAGCACTCAAAGTAGAGAATGTTTCCTCTGAGTCCGGTGAGCCACTCAACTTCTTTCAAAACGAAGGCCTGACCGAACAGGAACTTCGTACTCGCGGTGACGATACTCTCTGCGTATTCCTTCCGCGTCCGCCAAAAACAGGTGACACCTTCTCTCTCCGGTTTCGCTATCACGGCAAAGTCATTTCGGATGCGGGAAACGGCGTTCTCTTCGTCAGCGATCGTGAAAGCTGGTATCCCCATTACGGCGGCGCCGGCGATTTTGCGCTCTTCGACATGACCATTCGCTGGCCCAAACGTTTGCGCCTCGTCGCTACCGGCGACAAAATCAGCGAAGACGAAGACGGAGATTTTCGCGTAGGTCGCTGGAAAACCGCCCAACCCGTTCCCGAAGCTGGCTTCAATCTCGGCCTATATTCCGTTGCTTCGGTCACTTCCGAAAATCGTTCTGTCTCTGTTTTCGCCAATCAGGACCTCGAAAAAGCCCTCTTCGCCCGCCTCACACAACCGCCCGCGATAGGCGATCCTTGGAGTGGTCTTTCCGTTGAATCCCCAGCCGCACGCGTCGCACTACAAAGGGTTGTACCCAGCCCGTCCGATGGTCTGAAGCTCCTGGCGCGCGAAGTCGATTCCTCCATCCGTTTCTACGAGCACTATTCCGGCCCATTTCCATTTGCCAGCCTCAACGTCTCGCAAATTCCGGGAACCTTCGGCCAGGGCTGGCCGGGGCTTCTCTACCTCTCCACCTTCTCTTTCCTGCCCCAGGAGGCCCAACGCCGCGTCGGTCTTAACGACACCGATCGCGAACTCTTCAGTCAAATCATCCCCGTTCACGAAGTCGCTCATCAGTGGTGGGGAAACGTCGTTGGCTGGTCCAGCTATCGCGACCAGTGGATTAACGAATCCATCGCGTCTTACCTGGCGCTCCTTTTCGCCGATTCCCAGAATTCGGCGGAGCAAACCCTCCGCGCCTGGTTGGAACGCGATCGCAAAGCTCTTATCACCAAGTCGCCGGATGCGGACCGCACCCCGGCCGACATCGGCCCTCTTATCGTGGGCGGCCGCTTGTCTTCTTCCAAATCACCGGAGGCTTACGACCAGGTCGTCTACGCCAAAGGTCCCTGGGTCATTCACATGATTCGCGAAATGCTTCGTCAGCCCAATGTCTCCAATTCCAGGGATTCGGATGCCAGGTTCATCGGTCTCTTGCAAACACTGCAGAAAAAGTACGCGCACGCGCCGCTAAGTACGGAGCAGTTTCAGCGCGAAGTCGAAGCGGTCATGACCCCCAGAATGGCTCTCGAGGGTGGACGCTCCATGGAATGGTTTTTTGAGCAGTACGTTCGCGGAACGGGAATTCCGCACTACAAAGTGGAATACACGTCGCGCCGTACAGAAAAGGGTTTCGTTATTCGAGGCAAACTCACGCAGACCGAAGTCCCGCGCTCGTTTGTCGCCTCTGTCCCGCTCTACACCTCAACCGCCACGGGCCGCGCGGTTCTATTAGGCTCCGTTCTCGCTTCCGGCGAAGAAACTTCCTTCACCTTCACTTCAACCTCTCAGCCGCGCAAATTACTAATCGATCCCCACATGACTCTCCTCTGCGTCCCCGAATAATTTCCTGGCTGTGTTCTTGGTTTGTACTTCTTTGCTTCTTTGCTTCTTTGCTTCTTAGTTCCTTACTTCCTACTTCTTCAGAAACTCCTTCGCCAACGGACTCTTAGAA